>Ga0209415_10000321_pt1 | contig 86519 bp, 90 predicted proteins | sample PeaSoiSIISIP2007_FD_187696 | JGI IMG/M metagenome (GOLD analysis project Ga0209415, IMG submission 187696) | Peat soil microbial communities from Weissenstadt, Germany - SII-SIP-2007 (SPAdes) (version 2) | ecosystem: Environmental > Terrestrial > Soil > Wetlands > Peat | place: Germany... | reverse complement strand
TCTGCCGAGGCTTATCGCCGATGTGGGGGCTGAGGTCGCGTCGCCACCCGGGCCTGAGAGTCGTGTTCATGAGTGGCTATACCAAAAACGCTGTCATCCCTCACGGTCGGCTCGACCCCGGCGTCCACTTCGTCAGCAAACCGTTCAAGCTCGATACGCTGGGTAGGAAGATAAGCGAGGCGATTGATCGTCCGTGATGCCATGCGGGCGCGGTGCGATGACCATGCTTCGGGATCAAGGCTCAAGAGTTGGACGCGCGCGGTTCATTCGCTCACTGCGCTTCCTGCCCTGTGGCAGCTCGCGCGGCGCTTTCGCGACCTGCTTCGAAGCGGCGGTCGATAGGCAAGCGGCGGTTTCTCTCACCTTCCGGAGAAAACCCGCTGCATTTTTAATGGTGGCGCTGGCATAGCGGCGTCTCGTGCATGCCAGCTGGCGCATCGGTTTGCATGCAGTCATTCCAGACGAAATACCGACGCTCCGTTGGGCGACCCACCCGCAAAGTGGCTATTGTTTCGCCCGCAGCATCGCCGCAATTTCAAAAAGCAACATTCCATGGTAGCGTGGCAAGCCGTCGGTTGGCGCCACGGCCGACTTGACGATTTGAGGGGGCGTCGCGATGCAAGATGGCAAATTCACTATTCTTGTCGTCGACGATGGGATTGACGTTCTCGAAACCGAGACGACCGTGCTGGGAGAGTTTGGCTATAATGTCATCCCATGCACCAGCGCGGACGAGGCGCTCGCGATCGTCGCTGGCGATGCGTCGGTTGATATGGTGCTGACCGATGTCGTCATGTTGGGCGACATCGACGGATGGCATTTGGCGGAACGAATACGCGAGCTCCGTCCGAGTATCAAGGTTGCTTTCACAAGCGGCTATGTGCAGCCGTCTACATTGTCAATCTTGACGGCGCGCGGCGAGTTGTTCTTGCCGAAGCCTTGGAAAGCCGACGCTTTGGCAAATTTCATGCGACGGGCCTTGGCGCCTTGACGCGCGCGTTGGCGAGTTCGACGGCGCGGACGATGCCGGCATAGCCGGTGCAGCGGCACAGGTTGCCGGCGAGGCCCAGGCGGATCTGGGCCGGAGTCTCGGCGACGCCGCGTTGAATCATGTCGCGCACCGCAATCAGCATGCCAGGCGTACAGTAGCCGCATTGCAGCCCATGCGCCTCGCTGAAGGCCTCGCGGATGATCGCCATGAGCGCGTCGCTCTCGAAGCCCTCGATGGTCGTCACGGCTGCGCCGTCCACGGCAGCCGCGAAAGTAATGCAGGAGCGCACCGGCTTGTCGTCGAGGAGCACCGTGCAGGCGCCGCACACGCCGTGCTCGCAGCCCAGATGCGTGCCGGTCAAACCCTGCTGATCGCGCAGGAAATCGGCGAGCGTGCGGCGGCCCTCGACGCGGTCCGTGACAGTGCGGCCGTTGAGCGTGAGGGCGATTGCGTTGGTCATTGCAGCGCATCCTTGGCGGCGCGGATGATCGAGACGCCATGGACGTGGCGGTCGTATTCGTCGAGCATCATCCCGCTCGCGGCGAGATCGGCCTCGTAGCTCGCGCGGATCTCCGCTTCGATTCCCGGCAGCCAGCCTCCGGTGGCGGCGAGGATGCGCGCCGTGCGCTCGAGCAGCAGCGGCGCGCCGCCGGTCGCGCCGATGACGGCGCGGCAGAAAGCGCGCTCGCGATCCACTACCACCGCCGCCATGGAATAGGCGAACTCGCCGAGCTTGCGGCAGCGCTTGTAATAGCCCCAGCGCGCCCCGCGCGCGAGGCAGGGGATGCGCACACTCTCGATCAGCTCGTCATCGCCGAGCGCCGTCGTCATCGCGCCGGTCAGGAAGCGCGTGAGCGGGATCTCGCGCCGACCCTTGGCGCCCGCCACGATGACGCTGGCATCGAGCGCCAGCAGCGCCGTCGGCCAATCGGAGGCGGGATCGGCATGGGCGAGGCTGCCGCCGATGGTGCCGCGGTTGCGCACCGAGCGATAGGCAATGCCGGAGGCGGCGCGGGCGAGGAAGCCGTTGGCGACATCGGGAACGATGCCGTCCTCGAAGGCGGCATGCGGCGTCGCCGCGCCGACCAGGAGATGCTCGCCCTCGCGCTTGACTTGGAGCAGCTCGGGCAGGCGCGAGACATCGACCAGAAGATCGGGCTGCGCCAAGCGCAAATTGATCATCGGGCCGAGCGTCTGGCCGCCCGCCAGAAACTTCGCTTGACCAGCCGAGCTCTGAACCAGTTCGATCGCCTCGGCGGCGCTGCGGGCGCGGCGGTATTCGAGCGGCGCCGGCTTCACGATGCCGCCTTGCGCTCGCGCGCGGCGAGAATGGCGGCGCGCACGCGGCGCGGCGTCAGCGGCGTCTCGTTCACCTCGGCGCCCAAGGGCGCGAGCGCGTCGCGCACCGCATTGGCGATCGCCGCCGGCGGCGAGATCGCGCCGCCCTCGCCCATGCCCTTGACGCCGTACTCCGTGTGCTTCGCCGGCGTCACCATATGCGCGATCTTGATCGCCGGAATTTCCGGCGCGCCCGGCAGGTGATAGTCGGCGAGCGTAGTCGCCAGCGGCTGACCGTTCGCATCGTAAGGGATTTCCTCGTAGAGCGCGGTGCCGATGCCTTGCGCCACGCCGCCGACGATCTGGCCATCGACGATCATCGGATTGACCATGGTGCCGCAATCCTCGACGACGCCGTAATCGAGAATCTCCACGGCGCCGTCCTCGGGATCGACGGCGACCACCGCGACATGGGTCGAATAGCAGAAGACGCCGGTATCGATGCCCGGCTGATATGTCGCGATCGCCTCGACCATGGGCTCCGTTCCGCGCGGCAGCCCGTCCTGGCGCAGATAGGCGGTGCGGCCGATCTCGGCGAAGCTCACCGAACCGCCGGGCCCATGCGCCGCGCCGTCGGCGAAAGTGATTTGCGCGGCCTGGCATTGCAGGAGATGGGCGGCGATGTCGGCGATCTTGGCGCGGATGATGCGGCAGGCCGTGGCGACCGCGCCGCCCGCCATCACCATGCTGCGCGAGGCGAAGGTGCCCATGCCGAAGGGACAACTCGTGCTGTCGCCATGGCGCACCGAGACCTTGTCCGGATGGATGCCGAGCTCTTCATGCGCGACCTGGGCGAGCGTTGTCTCGAGCCCCTGGCCATGCGATTGGATGCCGACCAAGAGCATGAGCGTGCCGTCGGTCATGAGCCGCGCCGTCGTCGATTCGAAGCCGGGGATGATCGGGGTGCCGCGCGTCACCCATTCGCCGCAGCCATGCGCGGTCTGCTCGGTATAGCTCGCGAAGCCGATGCCGATGAGGCGCCCGTCGGGCTCGCCCTGCGCCTTGCGGCGGCGGATCGCGGGGAAATCGACCAGCGCCGCCGCCTTGGCGACGCTTTGGGGATAGTCGCCATTGTCGTAGAGCAGATTGGTCACGGAGCGGTAGGGCATGAGGTCAGGGGTGACCATGTTCTCCATCCGCACCTCATGCGGCTCGCGCCCGACCGCGCGCGCCACCTCGTCGATCGTGCGCTCGATGGCGAAGCACGCGCCCGGCCGCGCCACGCCGCGATAGGGGCCGATCGGCGATTTGTTGGTCGCGATGGTGAAGTTGCGGGCGCGGTAGCTGCGGATGCGATACGGGCCGGGCACATTCTTGGTCGCCATGCCCGTTTCCATGAACGGGCTGTTGGGCCAGGTCGAATAGGCGCCGGCATCGACATAGATCTCGGCCTCGAGGCCCAAAATCATGCCGCGCGCATCGGCATAGGCGGTGATGCGGTAGAAATGCTCGCGCGCATGCATGCAGGAGATGAGATGCTCGCGCTTGTCTTCGACCCAGCGCACGGGATGGCGCAGCTTGCGCCCGAGCGCCGCGACCATCAGCTCCTCGGGATAGAGGATGTTCTTGACGCCGAAGCCGCCGCCGACATCGGGGGCAATGACATGCACCTGGCGCTCTTCCATCGCCAGGAACTGCGCCATGCCCGCCCTGATCTGATGCGGGAATTGGCTCGAATTGTAGATCGCGAGCTCGTCGAGCCGGTCGTCCCAGAAGGCGAGGATCGCGCGCCCCTCCATCGGCATGCCGACTTGACGGTTCATGCGGTATTCGCGCTTGACCACGACCGCCGCCGCTTTGCGCGCCGCCTCGACGTCGCCGAAATCGATCGACTTCTCGACGAAGAGATTGTCGCCCCATTCCTCATGGACGAGCGGCGCGCCGAGGGCCAACGCCGCCAGCATGTCGGTGACCGCAGGTAGTTCGTCATAGGCGACCTCGATCCGCTGGACGAGATCCTCGGCCTCGTCGCGGGTCGGGGCGACGCACATGGCGATGGGCTGGCCGACGAATCTGACTTTGCCGCCGGCGAGGCCGGGCAGCACCGAGGGCTTGAAGCCGGCGATGTCCGGGACCGCGCGGATCGGCAGAACATCCGGGAAATCCGCGGCGATGAAGACGCGGTCGCGAATGCTCGCGGGAATTTCGATCGCCTTCAGCCGCGCATGCGCGATGGAGCTGCGCAGGAAGGCGACCTCCTGGCTCCGCGGGAAGCGGAGATCGGCGACGAACTGGCCGCGCCCGCGCAAATGGCGCGCATCCTCCTTGCGCCGCAGGCTCGCGCCGACGCCGAGATCGGATGTCTTGACAATCGCCACGCCGAGCCTCCCTGGTTCTTGCCGCCAGACTAACCGACCGTCGCCGGCGACTAAAGCCCGAGATAGGCCTCGCGCACATCGACGCGCGCCAGCAGATCGGCGGCCGCGCCATGCGCCGTGACGACGCCGCCTTCGAGAATGTAGCCGCGCTGCGCCAATTCGAGCGCGAGCTCGATGTCCTGCTCGACCAAGAGCACGGTGATGCCGTCCTCGCGGTTGACCTGCGCCAGAACCTTGGCGAGGCGCTCGACCACCATCGGCGCGAGGCCCAGCGACATCTCGTCGACCAGGAGGAGGCGCGGCGCCGACATGAGCGCGCGGCCGATGGCGCACATCTGCTGCTCGCCGCCCGACAGCGTGCCGGCGATGCGCCGCTCGAGCGGCACGAGTTCGGGGAAGTAGGCGAGCACCCGGTCGAGGTCGCGCCGCACCTGCGCCTGGTCGCGCCGCAGATAGGCGCCGAGGCGAAGATTCTCGAAGGCGCTGAGCCCGGCGAACAGCCGCCGCCCTTCCGGCACCAGCGCAACGCCGCGGCGGATGCGCTCCTCTGTCGCCGCGGCAGTCACATCGCTGCCGTCGAGGCCGATCGTTCCGGCGGCGGACGGGACCAGCCCGACGATGGTGCGCAGCAGCGTGGTCTTGCCCGCGCCGTTGGCGCCGACCAGCGCCACGATCTCGCCCTCCGCCACGGCAAGGCCGACTTGCCACAGCACTTGGCTGTCGCCGTAGCGCACATCGAGCCCTTCGATCGCGAGCAGCGTCATCGCGGCGCGTCGATGCCGCGACGGGAGCGGTGCCGCTCGGCGAAGCGGTCGCCGAGATAGGCGCGGATCACCTCGGCGTTGCCGACGACTCCTTCCGGCGTGTCGTCGGCGATCTTGCGGCCGAAATGCAGCACGACGATGCGGTGGCACGCCGCCATGATCGCCTTCATCACGTGCTCGACCATGATGATGGTGAGGCCGGCCTGGTTGATCTCGCGAATGAGCGCGACGATGCGCCCCACCTCGGCCTGGTTGAGCCCTGCCATGACCTCGTCGAGCAGCATGAGCTTGGGCTCCATGGCGAGCGCGCGGGCCAATTCGAGCTGCTTGCGCTCGGCAAGCGTGAGCTGGCGCGGCGAATGCTCGGCGCGCGCCGAGAGCCCGACGCGCTCGAGCGCCGCTTGCGCGCGCGCCAGCGCCTCGTCGCGGTGCGGAATGCGCCGGCGCGAGAACATCGCGCCGATCGCGACGTTCTCGCGCACGGTCAGTTGGCCGAAGGGCTGGACGATCTGGAAGGTCCGAGCGATGCCGAGCTTGGCGATGCGATGCGGCCGCATCCCCGTGATGATGGCGCCGGCGAAGCTGACGCGGCCGGCCGACGGCGGCAGCACGCCGGAAATGACGTTGAGCATCGTCGTCTTCCCGGCGCCGTTGGGGCCGATGAGGCCCAAAACCTCGCCCTGCTCGACCGCGAAGGAAACATCCGCAAGCGCCGCCACGCCGCCGAAGCGCAGCCCGATTCCGGCGGCCTCGAGCAGCGCCATCAGGGCGCCGCCTTGCGCCGCGGGACGAGGCGCCGGAAATGGAAGAGCAGACCCTCCGGCAGCAGCATCACCACGAGGATGATCAGCAGGCCCAAAATCAGCAGATGGACCTTGATGAATTCGCCCCAGATGATGGTCGAGACGGTCTCGAGGAAGAAGGCGCCGATCACCGGCCCGAGCACGGTCCCCATGCCGCCGACCAGCATCATGATATAGCCGTTGACGGATATGCCGATGTCGAAGGCGCTGCCCGGCTCAAGGAAGTTGATCCAATAGCCCCAGATGCCGCCGACCGTGCCGGTCATGCCGGCGCTCAGCGCCCAGGCGAGGGTCTTGGCGAGCGTGGTGTTGATGCCCATGACCTCGGCGCCGAGCGCGCTGTCCTTGAGCGCGCGCAGCGCATAGCCCAGGGGGCTGCGGCTCAGCCACAGCACAATGAGGGCCGACGCTACCATCGCGCCGAGCATGAGAAAATAGACGAGTTCGTTGAGCGCTTCGGGCGCCAGCGTTCCCAACGGCATCGGCAGCCCTTCGGCGCCGCCGGTCACGCCGCCGACATTGATGATGAGGTCGTTCATCGCCAAATTGAGCGCGACCGTGGCGATGGCGAAATAATGTCCCTTGAGCCGCAAGAGCGGCCAGCCCAGGACCGCCGCGGCCAGCATCGCGCCGATCGGGGCGAGCACGATGGCCAGCGCCAAGGGCGCGCCGAGCGTCACGGCAACGCCGACGATATAGGCGCCCAAGCCGAAGAAGACGACATTGCCGAAGGCGTGATAGCCGGCGAAGCCGACGATGACGTTGAGGCCTTGCGCCACCACCGCATACATGTAGATGCTGGTGAGGATGCGCAGCCAGTAGCCGCCGATGACGAGCGGCGCCGCCACCATGAGCGCGAGCGCCAGCGCCAGCCCCGACCAGCGCGCGAGCCGCAATGGCATCATACGGGCTCGCCGTAGAAGCGCTTGCCGAGCAGCCCCTGCGGCCGCAGCACCAAGATCACCAGGAACATGACAAAGGCGACGATCTCCTCGTAATTGACGCCGAGCAGGCTCGCGGCGAAGGACTGGATGAGGCCATAAAGCAATCCCGCGAGCACCGCGCCCTCGATGCTGCCGATGCCGCCCAATACGGTGATGACGAAGACCGAGCCGATGAAGGTCAGGCCCATATTGGGCGAGATCGGATAAAGCATGCTGGCGAAGCTGCCGGCGGCGCCGGCGAGCGCCGCCCCGGCGCCGGCGGTGAGCGCGTAAACTTTAAGCGGATCGATGCCCATGAGCCGCGCCGTCTCCTTGTCGAGGGCGGTCGCCAGAATCGCCTGGCCCGCCTTGGCGCGGTTGAGGAAGAGATAGAAGCCGCCGGCCAGCATCAGCGCCAGGAGAAACACGGCGAGCCGCACAATGGGCACGAGCAGCGGGCCCAGCGCCAGCGACTGCGAGGTGTAGGCGGTGTTGACCGAGCGCAAATCGGCGCTGAACACCAGCAGGCACAGATTGATCAGCACGAGATCGAGCCCGAAGGTCAGCACCAGCGACAACAGCAGGCTCGTCCGCATCAGCCGGTTGAGCAGCAACCGCTGCACCAAGTAGCCCAGCACGAACAGCACCGCCATCGTCAGCGGCAGCGACGCGAATGGGTCGATGCCGAGGCCGGCGAAAACGATGTAGCTGACATAGGCTCCGAGCATGATGAAGGAGCCATGCGCCATGTTGATGATGCCCATCACCCCCCAGACCATCGAGAAGCCGATGGCGGCGATGGCATAGAGCCCGCCCGTGAGAAGGCCGTTGACGATGGTCTGACCGAGCATCAGCCGCGCCGCCCCGACTCTCGGCGCCGAGGACGCCCTATGCCGCGCGCGTCACTTCCCGGCAGTGGCGGGATAGCGGTAATGCGCCTGAGCCACGTCCGGCGGGAAGACGGTCTTCGGCTCGCCATTCAGGATCTGCGACACGTAGAGGGTGGCGACGCTGTTGGTGCCGTCGGGATTGAACTTGTAGCGGGTGTAGAAGGTCTCGCCGGCGATCTTGAGCATGGCCTCGCGCACCTTGACGGTGTCGAGGCTCTGCGCCGTCTCGATCGCATCCTGCAGGATGATGCCCGCCGCCGCGCCGGCCGCCGCGTGATAATAAGGCGGGTGGCCGTACTTCTTGCTGAAGTCGTCGTAGAATTGCTGCGAGTTCTTGAAATACTGGTCGCCATAGGTGAGCGCCGGCGACCAATAGTCCACGCCCATCACGCCTTCGGCCGCGGCGCCGAGCGCGGTGCGGAAGTCGGGCACCGCCACCGCGGTCGCCAACCCGATCGCCTTGGGCACGATCCTGAGCTCGCGCATCGCCTTGACCAGCAGGATCGAATCCTGGCTGTAGCCGCTGCCCAGCACAATATCCGGATTGCCCGCCTTGATCCCGGTCGCGACCGCCGAGAGATCGGGCGCGCCCTTGGGATATTTGGCGGTATAGACGACCTTGAGCCCGAGCTCTTCCGCCTTTGTCTTGGCTCCTTCGGCGGCGATGTTGGGGAAGAGATCGTCGGGGCCGACAATGGCGACGCTTTGCGGCTTCGGCGTCACCTGCTGGAGGAGATAGAGGACCGGCCAAAGGCCGGCATTGCCCGTTGCCGTCGGGCAGAAGAAATACTGATAGCCGCGCGTGAACAAATTGGTGGCGGTGGCCAGCGGCGCGATCGTCAGGATCTTGTAGCGCTCGCTGATCGCCGCGGTGGCGTTGGCGATGCCCGAGGAATAGGGACCGAAGAGGAAGCGCACCTTGTCCTCGGTGATGAGCTTCTCGGTGAGCTTGGCGCTGGTTTGCGCCTGGCTCGCGTCGTCATAGGTCACGAGCTGGACCTTGTAGGTCTTGCCGCCGACCTTGATGCCGCCCGCGGCATTCGCCGAATCCGCCCACATCTGGTAGCCGTCGCGCAGGAATTCGCCCTCGCGCACGAAGGTGCCGCTCTGGCTCACTGCCACACCGATCTTGAGAACGTCCTGCGCCTGGGCGCCGAGCGCGCCCAAGACCAGCAGCCATCCGCACGAGACGAGCGCGGCCAACCGCGCGAAACCACGAGCCTTCATGCTGAACCCCTCTCCCGCCGAGCGCCGTTTCCGTCCCGTTCGGGGACGAAGCCGCGCGGCCCATCCGAGTTGACTCGTCGGAGTTAACCCGAAATGCCGGCGCGCCTCAAGCGCGCCCCCCTCGAGCGCCGCCTTACTGCGCCGCGAGCGGCCCGCGCTGCTCGCGGCGCAGCGCGGCGACCCGCTCTTGCGTGTAGAGATCGCTCCAATTGGTCCAGGCGATATCCGTGACCTTGAAGGAATCGTATTGCCGCGCCGGGATCGCGATCTCCTTGCCGCCGATATGGACGTGGCGGATGCGGCGCTTGTCCTGGAGGATCGCGATGTTGTCGATGGGCGAGCCCTCGACCGCGATGAAGTCGGCCAAACGGCCCGGAGCGAGCGTACCGGTCTTGCCGTCTTCCGCCATGAAGCGGGCGGAAACCTCGGTCGCCGCGCGCAGCGCCTCGGCCGGGGTGAAGCCCAGATGCTCGACGAAGATCTGGAGCTCGCGCGCGTGCCATTCGCCATAGGGCGTTATCGCGAAGCCGCTGTCGGTGCCGATCATCATCGGCACGCCCGCCGCCTTGGCCTTGCGCAAATTGACGCAGGCGGTCGCGAACTCACGCTCGACCTCGGGAATTCGGCCCTTCTGATGAGCGGGATCGTGCGGCTGGGTGAAGTCGACGATGTTGCGCGCGAAGGTCAAGGTCGGGCCGATCGCGCAGCCCTTGGCCAGCATCGCCTCGATACAAGCATCGTCGAGGTAATAGGCATGGAAGATGAGATCGACGCCGGCGCGCGCGGCATAGAGCGTCGCCTCGCGGCCGCGCGCATGCACCACCGCCTTTTTGCCGAGGCGGTGAATCTCCTCGACCATGAGCGTGGTCTCGCCCTCGGTGAAGGCGGCGACGAATTCGCCGTTGGCGCGGCGCTGGACGCCGTCGAGCGCGATCTTGACGCAGTCGACGCCGTCCTTCACCTGGCAGCGGATCTCTTCGATCGCTTCGTCGCGGTTGGTGACCAGCCGGCCGATCGAGGTCTCGGGCACGCCGATCCAGGTCGGATACCAATCGGTCAGGCTCTGACGCGCCGAAACATAGCGCCCGGCGGCGGTGATGCGCGGCCCGTCGAAGAGGCCGGCGGCGATCGCGTTGCGCACCGAAAGGCTGATCCTCCCGGCATCGCCCGGCGCGCCGATGGAGGTGAACCCGGCGGCGACCACTTGCTGTGCGAAGAACAGCGCGCGCAGCGCCCGGAATTCCATCGGCTGATAGAGGTCGATGTCCTCCTCGCTCTTGGCGTTGCCATAGGCGAGATGGACGTGGACATCGATGAGCCCGGGCATGACGAAGAACTTGCCGTAGTCGAGCACCCGGTCGCCGGGCGCCGCGCCCGGCGCCGCCGCGCTCGGTCCGACATAGGCGAGGACGCCGCCTTCGTCGAACACCAAACTTGCCTCATGCCGCGGCGCATCCTCGACGCCGGTAAAGAGGCTGCCGCAGCGCACATAGGTCCTCATCGCCTCACCTCCTTACCGCTCGCGACGCGCCGGTCGCGCGCCCAGCCGCCAGGCGGCACGTCACGGGCGGATCTCGATCGGCGTGCCGTCGTCGACCGCGTTCCAGATCTCGGTTATAGCGGTATTGCCGACGGAAATGCACCCCGCGGTCCAATCCTTGACGAAGCGCTCGGGATCGATCCAGCCGAAGCTCGGCGGCATGCCGTGAATGAAGATCGCGCCGCCGGGATCTTCATGCGCGGCGGCAAGACTTTAGGACCACCGGCCCTACCCATTGGTTAGCGCCGGCCACCGCCGCCAAACCTCGAGACCCGGGAAATCGCTCAACCCGACAGAAAGCGCGATGCTATAGTCCCGCATTGGCGAAACGACCGGCCGAGTGCACGGCAAAACGATGATGGTCCAGGCCCAAGCGGCCGTGCGCGTCGGCGTCGATATCGGCGGCACCTTCACCGATCTGGTGCTTGTCCGCGCCGACGGTCGAACCGCAATCGCCAAGCTCGCAACCACGCCAGATGATCCGAGCGCGGCGGTGGTCGCGGGGATAAGCGAGCTTCTTGCCACCGAGGGCGTCGCCCCTGCCTCGGTCGCGGAAGTGGTGCACGGCACGACCGTCGGCTCGAATGCCATCCTGCAGAAGCGCGGCGCGCGCACCGGGCTGCTGACCACGCGCGGCTTCCGCGACACGCTCGAGATCGCCCGCATCCGCACGCCCGGCATGTTCGATCTCGCCTGGGAGAAGCCCGAGCCCTTGGTGCCGCGGCGCTGGCGGCTCGAGGTCGAGGAGCGCATGCTCGCCGACGGCACGGTGCTGCGCCCGCTCGATCCGGACAGCGTCCGCGCCGCCTGCCGCCGCTTCGTCGCAGAGGGCATCGAGGCGGTCGCGATCTGCCTCATCAACAGCTACGTCAACCCGGCGCACGAGCAGGCGATCAAGGAGCTGCTGGCGCGCGAGTACCCGCAATTCCTGGTCTCGGCGTCCTGCGACGTGCTGGCGGAGATGAAGGAGTACGAGCGCACCAGCACGACGGTGGTGAACGCCTATCTCCTGCCGACGATGCGGGTCTATCTCGACCGGCTGGCCGAGAAGCTGGCGGCGGCCGGGCTCGCGGCGCCGATCCTGGTGATGGCGTCCAATGGCGGCACGCTCAGCCTCAAGACGGCGAGCCGCAAGCCGGTCTTCGTCGTCGCCTCTGGGCCCGCCGGCGGCGTCATCGGCGCGGCGCGGCTGGGCCGGCCGAGCGGCCATGCCGACCTGATCGTCTTCGACATGGGCGGCACCACGGCCAAGGCCGCCATCATCGAGGGCGGCCGGGCCAGCATCACCGGCGAATACGAGTTCCGCGACGGCATCAGCGCGCCGAGCCGCTTCATCCGCGGCGGCGGCTATACGCTCAAGGTGCCGGCGATCGATGTCGCGGAAGTGGGCGCGGGCGGCGGCTCGATCGCGCGGGTCGATGCCGGCGGATTGCTGCATGTCGGCCCCGAATCCGCCGGCGCGGTGCCCGGCCCGGCCTGCTATGGCTTCGGCAATCGCGAGCCGACCGTGACCGACGCCAATTTCCTGCTGGGATATCTCGATCCCAAGGGCCTCCTCGGCGGAACGCTCAAGATCGACCGCGCGCTCGCCGAAGCGGCGATTTTGCGCGCCGTCGCCGAGCGGCTCGGCATCGACGCGGTGCACGCCGCGCACGGCATCAGGCGGCTCGCCAATGCCAGCATGGCGCGCGCCATCCGCGCCGTCACCATCGAGCGCGGCCGCGATCCGCGCGAACTGGCGATGATGGCCTTCGGCGGCAATGGACCGGTCCACGCCGCCGAGGTGGCGCGCGAGTTGGCGATCTCGCGCATCATCGTGCCCGCGCGCTCCGGCGTGTTCTCGGCGGTCGGCATGCTCGCCGCCGATGTCGAGCACCCGATCGTCCGCCCGGTGCTGAAGCTCGCCGCAAGCCTGGCGTCGGCGGATTTCGTCGAGCTTATCGCCGCGCTCGAGGACGAGGGGGCACGCGCGCTTGCCGCCGATGGCTTCGAGCGCAGGCAGATGTCCTTCGAACTCGCCGCCGATCTGCGCTACCAGGGCCAATCCTCGGAGCTTTCGATCGGCTTCGCGACAGGCGCAGCACCGACAGCGCTGGCCGAGGATTTCGGCGCGACGCATCACACGGTGTTCGGCTATCGCACGGCCGAGCCCGTCGAGTTGGTGGCGCTGCGCTGCATTGCGCGGGGGCTCAGGGCCGGGCGCTATGAATTCACCCGCGTGAAGCCGAGCGCCGGCACAGCCAAGCCGCGCTCGCGCCGTCCGGCCTCGTTCTCGGCCGATGCGGGATTCATCGAAACGCCGGTCTTCGCCTGGGCCGATCTCGGGACGAGCCCGGTCGCCGGCCCGGCGATCATCGAGGCTTATGACACGACGGTGGTCGTGCCGCCCAAATCCGCCATCCGCGCCGATGCCTTCGGCAGCCTGGTCATCGAATTGGAATAGCCATGCCGATCGATCCCCTGACCTTCTCCGTTCTCAAGAACGCCTTCGACGCGATCGTCGACGAGATGGCCTATACCGTGCTGCGCACCGCGCGCTCGGAGATCGTCAAGGATGTGATGGATTTTTCGGCGGCCTTGTGCGACCGCGAGGGCCGCATGGTGGCGCAGGCCAAGACCATCGCTCTGCATCTGGGCGCCGTTCCCGAGGCGATGGCGGCGGTGCAGGCGCGCTTCGGCAACAGCCTCGCCGCCGGCGACGCCATCATCGTCAACGATCCCTATCACGGCGGCATGCATCTGCCGGACATCTTCATGTTCGTGCCGATCTTCCAGGACGAGATGCGGTCGGCCTGGGCGGTGGTGATCTGCCACCACACCGATGTCGGCGGCCGCGTTCCCGGCTCGAACGCCAGCGATTCGACCGAGATCTATCAGGAGGGGCTGCGGATCGCGCCGGTGAAGCTCTATGAGCGCGGCGAGCCCAATCCGGTCGTGCACGATTTCATCCGCCTGAACGTGCGCGTGCCCGACCGCGTGCTGGGCGATCTCGCCGCGCAATATGCCGCCTGCCAGGTCGGCGCGCGCGAGCACAGGAAGCTCGCGACAAAATGCGGCGCGAGCGAGCTGGCGCTTTATTCGAGCGAGCTCCTGGATTATGCCGAGCTTCTCGCGCGCGAGGAGATAAGAAGCTGGCCCGACGGCACCTATCGCTTCACCGACTACATCGACGATGACGGCTTCGACGACACCCCGCTGCCGATTTCCGTGGCGATCACCGTTGCCGGCGACCGCCTCATCGTCGATTACGCGGGCTCGGCGCCGCAGGTCAAGGCGGCGCTCAACTCGACCAAATCCTACACCAATTCCTGCACCTATCTGAGCGTGCGCTGCGCCTTGACGGCGGATGTGCCGAACAATGCCGGGCTCTTCCGCTGCATCGAGGTGCGCGCGCCCGAAGCCTCGATCCTCAATCCGCTGCCGCCCGCCGCCTGCGCCGCGCGCGCTCTCACCGGCTATCGCGTGATGGACGCCATGTTCGGCGCCTTGTCGCAGATCGTGCCCGCGCGCATCCCGGCGGCGGCCGAGGGCGGCAACACGGTCGTCTGCTTGAGCGGGCGGCGCCCGGACAATTCGCCCTTCATCATCGTCGACATGGTCTGCGGCGCCTGGGGCGGACGCAGCGGCAAGGACGGCATCGAGGCCATCACCAACCCGTCCCAGAACCTGTCGAACACGCCCACCGAAGTGCTCGAGGCGCAGCATCCCGTGCTGATCGAGGATTACGCGCTCGTTCCCGACAGCGGCGGCGCCGGCGAGTGGCGCGGCGGCCTCGGCATCCGCCGCTCCTACCGGGTCTTAAGCGAGGATGCGCTCTTGCAGCTGCGCAGCGACCGCATGCGCTTCCGCCCTTACGGCCTGTTCGGCGGCGAGCCCGGCCGGGCGACGCGGAACGCCTTCCGCCGCGGCGGCGTGGAGGAGGCGCTGCCGTCCAAAGTGACGCGCGGTTTGCGACAGGGCGACGTCGTCATCCACGAGCAGGCGGGTGGCGGCGGCTTCGGCGACCCGCTCGCCCGCGATCCCCGGCGCGTCGCGCGCGATGTGTGGAACGAGAAGCTGTCGACGGAATTCGCGCGCGAGCATTACGGCGTCGTCGTCGATGCGAGGGGAACGCTCGATCTCGACGCCAGCGCGGCGCTGCGCGCGGCGCGGCGCGCTATCGGCCGATCTGGCGGCTGATGCCGTTTTCCTGCTGGTTCAGGGTGTGTTGTTCGGTCTTGGTGATGTGGCCGCCGTCTTGACTTGCCATTTGGCGCTCCTCCCGGCGAACCTGGCGGTCCTCGTGATGGAGCTGCGCGGCTTTCTGCTTGGTGATTTGGCCGCTCTTATATTCAGAATTAATGCGCTTGTCTTGGTTGCGCAGCCGCTGGTTCACTTCGTGGCGGCGGGGATGATCCTTCTGCCACTTCGTCTCCGCCATCGCGTTCGCCGCCAAACCCGTGGCAAAGAGTGCGGCGAGCGTCAGCGTCAGAATTCTAATCCTCGACATGTGCGTTTCCTTCACTAGGGCAAGCCCGAGGCTGGGCTCGCAACACTAGGATAGGAAAGTTGCACGATTCTTATCCCCGCATTGATCGGCGCGATCTCGCGCAATTTGCCGCGGAATCGCGGCTTAGCGCCAGTGTTCGCTTAAGGGAAAATAACCATATCGACGCGGAACACCGCGGCGATGCCGGGATCGTCGATCGGGATCTCCTGTTCGGGATTGTACATCTTCAGCATCAGCGGCCCGATGCCGTCGCCGATTACCACCGCGGCGTCCGCCGTGCCGTCGCGGCGCAGCAGGAACGCGACATCGCCCATGGCGACGGGGGTCTCCGGGTTGACATAAGCGAGCGCGCCCGGCCGCATGAGGAAGCCCAAGCGATTGGAGTAATTGCGGACGAGGAAGCATTCATCGTCGGGATGAATGACGTCGCTCAGGGGAATTTGGTCGATCATGATGTCGCGGTCGATGACGAAGCGGCGGCCGCCGTCTTTCTTCTGCACCTCCATCTTGCCGTAGACCGGCAAGGCCGGATTCTTGTTGGGCGCGGCGACATAGCGGATGCTGCGGCGCATGGCGTAGCGCTCGAGCGCGCCAAGGCGGCCCCATTTCATGTCGTCCTTGAGGAGCGAGCGCGGCGTCCGCGGCAAGAGCTGCTCCGGCGCCACGCCCTTCTGCAGCTGCTGCAAATTCTCGCGCGTCCGGCGCTCGAACGCGCCGATGAGCTTGGCGGCGGACATACCGTAGAATTTGGCGAGCGCCTCGATTTCGTCGGCCTGGATCATGCGGCTCGCCATTTCGACGCGGTGATAGACCGAAATCGTCATGCCGATGGCGCTCGCGACCTGCTGCATCGTCTTGCCGTGCTTCTTGCGCAGCTGCGCCAGCACATAGCCGATGGCCGCCGCGCCGCTCTCGACGCTTTGCCGAACCACGTCCTCCTGCGCCGATTGCCAGCGGCGCACGTCGCTCGCCTTGTCGCGGCCGGTGACCACCGGAATTTCCTCCGGGCGGCAGGCGAGGATGGTCGCGAGATTGGCGAGCTGGAGGTTGCTCAAGCGGCGCTCGCCATTCTCCATCTTCGAGATCGTGGATTCGACGACCGGCGGGTCCATCATGCGCCCGAGCTGCGCCTGCGTCAGGTGCTTCTTGAGGCGGAACTCGCGCAGGTTATTGGGAAAGACGATCTCGCCTTTGACCCGCATGGTCTTCTCCTTCGGCAAAGAAACGCATGATTCTCCTGCCCCGGCCCAAGTAAATCGTGCTCGTATTCGCTGTTTTTTCGAGCGTTCTTCGGCCGGGCGTCAGTCTTCCATGGTTTTCATTCCTCGTCAAGTTCCGGGACTTCTCGGACGGCTCGCAAATTTTCGCTTTTTCGCAAGAAACGGCGCAAAAACCGCGCCGCCGCCCGCCCGCGCCGCGGCCGCGGGGACGCGACGAGTTAAGACTGTTGCTTAAGGATTGGGCGTAAGCTACTATAGATAGGGGACGATTGCGGTGCCGCTCGCAACGGCTTGGGGGAAGTCGAGAATGTTCCGGACGGTGGTCGACGAGCCTTTCCTGGCGGCCCTGCAGCCTGCCGATGCGCCCGCCCCGCTCGGACCCCTTGCCGACCGGTCGGAATGTCTCGAACAGATTCTCGGCGCCTTCTGCGACATCGCCGATTTCGACGACATTCATCAGGCGGCGCAACGGCTCATTCTGGTGCAGGAATGGATCCGCGCCGAAGCGCTGCGCGCCGCCGCCGATCCGATCTTCGACGACTGACCCTTCGCCTGCCGGCGCGCCGCCGGCATCGCGAACTGCTCGTGACATCCTGCGCACTTCCCCCTCGCCTGCGCTCGCCTCAGGAGCCTTGCGGCGGCGCCTGGCCGCTGAGGAGACGCTCGATCTCCAGCATCTTCTCGGCGATCGCCTGCGGATTGACCTGATAGGTGCCCGACGCGATCGCCTGCCGTATCTCGGCAATGCGCGCCTGATCGACGCTCGGAACGTTGCTCGCCAGCGTGCCGATCGTCTGCAGCAGCGCCTCGACTTGCGTCACATTGGCCGAATCGACGGCGGGCGCCGGCGGCTGCGGCTGCCCCGTTTGGCTCGCCGCCTGGCCGGCTCCGGCGGTGTCCGCGGGATTGACGCTCAACCCGCCCGCGGGATTTACACCCTGCACTGGATCAGGCATGACTTTTTCTCCCAGCAATCGTATGCGTCCACCGCTCTCACCCTTCACTAGCGATGGCGTCGGGGAAGACCTTGCGCCAGATCGCGGCAAGCTGTTCGAGCGCGATGCGCCCCGCCGCTAAGGCCTCGAGGTCGTCTCCGGCATTCCCCTTCAGGATCGTGGCCAGGACGTATTGATAGACGCTGGCCAGGCAGTCGCTCAACTCGCCGCGCTCGACGCCGCTGAGCCCGAGCATGAACTCGACGATCTTGCCCGCCGAACTCAAAGCCTTGGCTTTCTCCGGCCGATCGCCGGCCCTGATCGCCGCCTCAGCCCGTAGCAATAGGATTCGCGCCGCGTCAAGCGCCATCTTCATGAAGGCCTCGGGCTCGGCGCCCATCCCCTCGACAGCGCGGTAGGATTGGACCCCCTCGGCCATGCGCCTTGGACTCTCCATCGATCACCCTCCCGATCCGCCGGACGGCAAGTTGAAATAGGTAGTGAGAAAACTGCTGACCGACGCGAGCTGCGACAGGGTCGCCTGCGCCTGGCTGTATTCCTGCGTCAGCGCCTGGGTCTGCTGGGTCGCCTCCTGCTCAAGCGCCGCGATCCGCTGGTTCATCGAGGTGACGCTATTGTTGAGGCCGCTCAATTCCTGCGTGACGCTGCCGGTCGAAGGAGCGAGCGCGCCGTTGAGAATGCTGGTGAGCTGGCCATAGAGTCCCTGGCTCACGCTCACCGAGCCGAGGTCGCCGGTGAGACCAGGCGCGACCTGCAACGCCAGCCCGTGCGCCGGGCCCGGCCCGCCCACCGTCAAGACGCCGGCCGAGCCGCTGGCAGTTTGGCCGTTCACCGTACCGATGATCGAAGAGGGCGTATTGGTGGTCACGTCAATGGCATAGACCCCGGCCTGGGCGCCGCCGGTGCTCTGCACCGCAAGGTTCGAATTGGTCGTCACGCCGAAGCTGCCGAGGAGCGCCGCGACGGCGGCGTAGTTGGTCTGGGCTGCGTTGTCGAGCGTCGTGCTGTCGAGCGTGACCGTGCCGCCGCTGGTCACGCTGAAGCCGATCGAGGACAGCGAATTGTATTGCGTGTTCACCGGCAGCCCGATGGTGGCAGGGCCGCTTATGGCGTTGAGCAGGTTGGTCCGGACAATCTGCAGTCCGACATCGCCAAGGAGCGGGCCGCCACCGCTCGTCGGGCTGTAGGAGGAATACTGGTTGATGGTGCCGAGTGCGCTGTTGAGCGCGCTCACGACGCTTTGCGCCGCTTGACCCAAGCCCGAGGCGCTCTGGCTCACCGTGACCGTCGCCGCGCCGCTCGCGGCCAGGGTCAGGGTCAGTCCGGAAACCACGCCCGTCACCGTGTTGGAGCCGCTGGTGATGGCGATGCCGTTGAGCGAAAGCGAGGCGTTCCGCGCCGCCTCGGTCTCGCTCAGGCCGGAGGCACCGGAGCCATAGCTGAATTGAGCGAGCCCGCCGCTGCCGCTTACGGTGAAGGCATTGGCGCTGCCGGTCGAGGCGGCGGATAGGACCAGATGGTATTTCGCGCCGTCGAACACCACCGTGGCCGTGACCCCGGCGCCGCTTTGGTTGATCGCCGCGGCGACGCCGCTCAGGGTGTCTTGGCCGCCCGGCACCGTCACGGTGATGGCGGCGCTGGTGCCGACCTGGATCGCGACGGAGCCCGCCCCGAGCGAACCGCTGGTGCTGGTGAAGCCCGCGGAGTTCAGTGTCTCCGCCTGCGCCAGGTGGATGTTGGTGAGGCTGTAGGTTCCCGTCGCGGTGTCGTTGGTCGCGCTGGCTTGAACGACGCCGTCGGGCGAGACGGTCGCCGAGCGCTGCGACAGGTTCTGGACGTCGCCGAGACCGGCAAGCGCGGACTGCAGGCCCGAAAGCGCGCCCTGAACCTTGCCCAGCGCCGAGATCTTCGTCTGGATCGGTTGTTCCTGGGCCTGCAAGGTATTTGCGGGCGCCTGGTAGGCGGCGCTCGCTTGCTGAATGAGAGTGGTGATCTGGCTCGAGCTCAGGACGCCGCTGACCGTCGACATGCGCTATTCCCTTGCCCCCTCGGAACCCGTCCCCAGGCACGCGCCTGGGGACGGTTCCCGTCAGATGCCAGCCGTCGAGCTCACTACTGCAGCAACTTGAGGAAGCTTTGCTGCAGGGCGTTCGACTGCACCAGCGCCGAGATGCCGGCCTGCTGCAGCACTTGCTGTTGCGTCAACTGCGATGTCACTTGCGGAATGTTCGCGTCCTGGACGACGCCCTGCGCGGTGGTCAGGTTCGTGTCCGTCGACTGGAGGTTCGAGACGGTCGCCTGGAGCCGCTGCTGAACGGCGCCGAGCTGACCGCCGATGTTCTCCAACTGCTGGATCGCGTAACTGACCACGTTCAAGGCCGCGTTGGCGCCGGCCGTGGTGCCGACATTCGCCGAAGACAACGCAGACAGGGACGAGCTGGTCGCGAGACCGATGTTCGATGCCGCGGCCGCAAGCGCGAAGCTCTGGTTCGATTGCAGGGTGACGAGACCCTGGATCGTTGCAGAAGCCACGTCGCCGCCGGCGGTGCCGAGCGTCACGGTCGAGGTGCCGCCGGCGGCCAAGGTGCCGGTTCCGGCAAAGCCCGCGAACGAGATGTTATCGCCTTGCGACTGGGTCAGGACGATCTGGTTCGCCGCATTGACCTGGGCGGTGACGCCGGTTTGACCGGTCTCCTGGTTGATCGCATTGACCAGCGAGGCGAGGCCGCTCGGCGTGACGCTGGTCACGGTCGCGGAGATGTTGACCTTGTTCGACTGCGCCGCGCCATTGCCGTTGCCAAGGGTGAACGAGATCGATCCCGAGGTGACGGTGAAGGCGACGCTGGTGTCGGCCACCGCGGTCACATTCGTCTTCGCGGTATTGGCGTTGATCGCGGTCGCAGCGTCCTTGGCCGCCTCGGTCGTCGAGGAGACGTTGAAGTTGGCTGCGCCGGCCGAGCCCGACACGCCGATATTGCCGCTGGTGAACGCGCCGACGCCGCCGGAGGTGATCGCATAGGACGCGCCGGTGTTGTCGGCGACGCCGCCCGCCGAGCTGCCGTGGGTGTGATAAAGCCCGGCCCCCGCCGCTGCGGAATCATAGACGCCGAGCTGGTTGGCGCCGGTATTGCCGATCGAAAGCTGGATGGTCTGGCCCTCGTTCGCGCCGACCTGGAACTGCACGCCTTGGAACGAGCCGTCGAGCAGATTGAGGCCGCTGAACTGGGTCTGGGTCGAGATCGTGGTGACCTGGGTCTGCAGCTGTGAGACCACCTGCTGCAACGAGGCCAATTGCGACACGCTGTTGATGCCGTTGGCCGCTTGCGCCGAGATCGCGCTGATCTGCTGCAACAGGTTCACCTGCTGCGTGATCGCGCCGTCGGCGGTCTGCACCAGCGAGATCGCCTCGTTGGAGTTGGAGATGGCCTGCTGGACGCCGCCGATTTGCGTCTGGAAGCCCTGGGCGGCGATGTAGCCGGCCGGGTTGTCCGCCGGGCTGTTGATCGCCAGGCCGGAGGAGAGCTGTTGCTCGAGAGTCGACGTGGTGTTCGAGGTATTGGAAAGCGAATTCAGCGCAAAGAGCGCACTAACGTTCGTATTGATGGCTCCTGATAGCATCGACTGGCTCCTGGCGCCGTCGGCTCGGGAAGGGCCGGCGGACGCGTATTGGGTTGATCGTCGGGCCCGTTGCCGTCGCAAAGGTCTTCAGGTGCCGGCAAAGGGCCTCTCACCCCCATTAAGACGGACGCTTTCAGGATTTGTTGCACCTCCGATAATTCATCGAGATTTCTCGCAAAATTCGACTCGCGGCCGGCGATTCTTGAGGAAAAATTAAGCGCCCTCCGCCAGCGCGCCGCCGCCCGGTCCGCTGGCCACCAGCTCGCGCAGATAGCGGCGGTAGCCGTCGCTGCCGGCCGAGCCCAAGCGCATGACCTGGTCTTCGTCGATGAACCCCATACGGTAGGCGGCCTCTTCGACGCAGGCGATTTTCTGCCCCTGGCGGCGCTCGATGGCGCGGACGAACTCGCCGGCCTCGATCAGGCTCTCATAGGTGCCGGTGTCGAGCCAGGCGAAGCCGCGCCCGAGCCGTTCGGCATAGAGCGCGCCCGCAGCGAGATAGCGCTTCAAGAGATCGACGATTTCGAACTCGCCCCGCCGCGAGGGGCGCAGTTCCCGCGCGAAGTCAGGCGCCCGCTCGTCGACGAAATAGAGGCCGGTGATCGCCCAGCGCGAGGAGGGCCGCTTCGGCTTTTCCTCGAGTGCCCGCACCTGACCGGAGGGGCTCAAACTGGCGACGCCGTAGCGCTCGGGGTCGGACACCTGATAGCAGAAGATCGTCGCCCCGGCCGGGCGGCGAGCCGCCGCGCGCAGCAGCTCCGGCAGCCCCTGGCCATAGAACAGATTATCGCCGAGGATCAGCGCCGAGCGCGCGCCGGCGGCAAATCCGGCGGCGATGACGAAGGCCTGCGCCAAGCCTTCGGGACGCGGTTGCGCCGCATAGGCGAGTGAAATGCCCCATTGCGCACCGTCGCCGAGGAGGGCGCGGAAGGCCGCGGCGTCGCGCGGCGTCGTGATCACCAGGATGTCGCGAATCCCCGCCAGCATCAGCGTCGACAGCGGATAGTAGATCATCGGCTTGTCATAGACCGGCAGCAGCTGCTTGCTGACCGCGACGGTCACGGGATAAAGCCGCGTGCCGTTGCCGCCGGCGAGGATGATGCCTTTCACGCTGCCCCCGCCCGCGTCAGTCGACCGCCGCCGCCTCGGCGGCGGCGCTATGTGCGGGCTCGGAGTCGCGAAGCCGGAACAGCTCGCCGCGCGGCACCTCCTCGAACCGCGGCAGTCTGCGGTCCTTGTCCGAAACGATCGCCGCCTCTGCCGCGACCGGCCAGTCGATCGCGAGCAGCGGATCGTCCCAGGCGATGCCGCGCTCATGCGCGGGCGAATAGGCCGCCGACACCTTGTAGTGGATGATCGTGTCGTCCTCGAGCGTGCACATGGCGTGTCCGAAGCCGGTCGGCACCAGGATCTCGGCCGCCGATTGGGCGTCGAGCCGCACCATGGCATGCTCGCCGAAACTCGGCGAATCGACGCGGAGATCGACGACGACGTCGAGCACGGCGCCGCGTTGCACGCGGACGAGCTTGTCCTGCGCGTAAGGCTGGATCTGGTAGTGGATGCCGCGAATCGTCCCGGCTTTCGCCGAGTAGCTCTCGTTGTCCTGCACGAAGCTGTGGGCAATGCCGGCGCGGCGGAACTCGCCCCGGCTGTAAGTCTCGATGAAATAGCCGCGCGGGTCGCTGAACCGCCGCGGCCTGATCAAAAAGACGCCCGGCAGCTCCAGCCGTTCGATCGCGATCATCGCAGCCATGCCTTCTTCCACTGTTCGAGATGGTCTTCGAGCATCCACGCGGCGAGCACGGCCTGGCGCAGCGCGTCGCCGGCGCGGCGGCATGCCTCGCGGTCGGCGGCCATGTCGCGGATCGCCTTGACCCAGTCGCGGTGCCGGTTCGCGACCCGCACGACCGGCAGGTCGCACTGATAGGGCAGGATGTCGGTGCAGATGACGGGATATCCGAGCACGCCGTATTCGAGGAGCCGCAGATTGCTCTTGGCCTCGTTGAAGGGGTTGTGCTCGAGCGGCGCCACCGCGAGATCGAGGTCGAGGGCGCCGAGCTTCTTGGCGTAGTCGAAAAGCTGCGCCCAGGGATGGAACTCGGCGACAAAGGGCTTGAGCTTGTCCGGGCACATGCCGAAGAAGATCCAATCGACCTCCTTCGCTGTCGCCTCGACGACGCCGGCGATGAGCGAGAGATCGCCCAGATGCCCGATCGCGCCGGCCCAGCCGACGCGCGGCTTGCCGTTGGCCCGCCGCTTCGGCGTGATGCCGAGCCAGCGGTCCTTCTCGAGCCGATTCGGCAGCACGATGGTCTCCTCGCAGAGCTTGCCGAATTGCCGCGCCAGCGGCTCGGTGCTGACCACCAGCCGGTCGCACAGCGACACCGCCTTCTTCATCCGCTGGGCGATGTCGGGGGCGATCGACGGCCGGTGCGCGCTTTTCATGGGAAGATTGGTGATGAGATCGTCGATCTCGAAGATGCGGAAGGTCTTGCTGGTGTCCTTCACCTGTTCGATGTAGTCGATCTGGTTCCACTCGAGCTGGCGCTGGAAGACGATGCTGTCCGGCGCCATGCGCGCCACCTCGGGCGGCGAGAGCAACCGCATGGTCTCGTAGCTGTGCATCACGCCGGCGCGGAAGAGGGCCCGGCTCGGCGCGATGATGCGGTATTCGCCGCAGCCTTCGCGGTCGGCGGGATAGACCAGCACGCGCTCGCGCGGGCGGAACTCGGGGTCCCAGGTCGGCCCGCCCTCGGTCTCGACCGCGAAGCCGAAGCCGAAGGAGGAGAGGTTGCGGTTGTAGGCGGGATCGAAGGCGATGCGCGGCATCCAGCGCCCGAACATGGCCGAGCGCTCGCGGGCGAAGCGGGCGTTTTTCTCGCGCACCGCGGTCCCGTCGACATCGGTCTTGAGGCTCGCGCTCGCCTCGTGCAGCAGCCGGGCATAGGGCGTCCACACCACGAGATGGCCGCGCTCCCTGACCTTGAGGCAGTAATCGACATCGTTGTAGGCGACGGCGAAGGCCTCCTCGTCGAGGCCGTTCACCGCCTCGTAGACCGAGCGGCGCGACACCAGGCAGGCCGCGGTCACCACCGAGAAATCCTGCACCACCTGCAGCCGGCCCCAATAGCCGAAGGAGTTTCCGGGGTCGCGATTGTAGGGGTGGTCGGCGGGCGAGCCCCAGCCCACGCCGAGAATGACGCCGCCGTGCTGAATCTGGCCGTCGGGATAGAACAGCTTGGCGCCGACCACGCCGACCTCCGGACGCCGCGCCTGCATCATCATCTCGCCGAGCCACTTCCCGTCGAGCGGCGCGGCGTCGTTGTTGAGGAGGCAGATATACTCGCCGCGCGCGGCCTCGCGCACCGCGCGGTTGTTCATGGCCGAGAAATTGAACGGCCCGGGATGACGCAGCACGCGGATGCGGCCGCCGATCTCCGCCGCCTTTTCCTCGATGAGGCGCAGGAACTGGCAGGCATCCTCGTCGGTGCTGCCGTTGTCGACGACGATCACTTCGTAATTCTGATACTCCGTCTTCTGCAAGACGGCTTCGACGCAGCGCTTCAAGAGCGCAATTTGGTTCTTGGTCGGGACGATGATCGAGACCAGCGGCTCGGGGCCGTCGTGGTGGTACACGGTGCGACAGAAATGCGGCTGCGCCCCCGCCTCGGCGCTCGCCGTCACGCCCATCCGCTCGAGGTGAGCGGCGAGAACCCTGGGCATGTCCGCGCAAATCTCCTGGATCGAGCGCTTCGAGCGGCCGGAGATTGTCAGGCGGTGGTAGAGGATGTCCGCGACATGGCCGAGGCCGGCGGCGCCCAGGCGCTCGGCGAGCCGGAGCGCGAGATCGTATTCCTCGGTGCCGTCCCAGCGCGCATCGAAGCCGCCCATTTCGGCGAAGAGTTCGCGCTTCACCGCCAACAGGCCGCCGACATAAGGCATGCTGCGCATCAGATCGAGATTGAAATCCGGCTTGAAGTGCGGCGAGCCGCGCGCGCCGCGCGGATCGATCCGGTCTTCGTCGCTGTAGAGCGCCGACCATTCGGGATGCCGGAAGAAAGCGTCGGCGACGCTGAACAGCGCGTGCGGCGCGAGCTGGTCCCCGGCGTCGAGGAGCGCGATCCAATGCGCTCTGGACTCGGCGAGCGCTTGGTTGAGCCTGCCGAAATCGCGTCCCTCGCTCGACCAAAAGATTCGCTTCTCCGCCGCGAAGGCCGCCGGCATCGCGCCCTCGGCGAGGACATGGAGCTGCCACGTCCCGACCTGCTGCGTCATCAGCGATTGGAGCGTCAGCGCGATGCGCTCCTCGCCGCCCGCCGGCACGATCACCGCGAGCGCGAGCTTGGGCATGAACGGCCATTGCGCCACCCGCTCGGCAACCCAATCGGCGCGCGCAACCGCGGTCGAGGCCCGCCGCTCGATCCATTTCGGATAGGCGTCCTCCACCGAGAGCGGCTGCTTGAGCCGCGCGCCCTGCGCGGTGACCGCCATGTTGGACTGCTTGAGGTCCTTGATCTCCAAATCCTTGCGGCTCAAGAGCGCGCGCAGCTCGGCCGCCTCGTGCTCGGCGCGGGTCGCGCCCTCATTGAGCTCGGTCAAGCGGCGATCCTGCGCCGCAGCGCGGTTGCGGCTGTCGCGGAGCGCGCGCGCGAGCTCGCTGACGAGAGCGCCGAAGATCGGCTCGGCGTGGTCGAGCTCGGCGCCGATTGCATCGCAGCGCTCGCTCAGTTGCGGCTCGCGCCCGGCGGCGGCGGCGGCATAGAGCGTATCGAGCCAGCCATCGCCCGGCGCCGCGCGCTCGATTGCGCGGTGATGGCGCAGCGCGGGCGCGAGATACGCATCGACCGCCGCCTCGACTGCGGCGCCCTCGCGCGGCCATTCGACGCCGATGTCGCGCGACAGACGCGCCAGGGTTTGGCGCCAGCGCCCGCCCTCCAGCAGATCGTCATAGCGCAGGATCGTTCGCGGACGATCGCGCGTGGCCCGCTCGGCCTCGATGAGGTGGCGCAGCCACAGAAGGCTGCTATGGGCGATGCTCAGCCCGTCCCGCGCGGCGAGCGATGCCGCGACTTCCAGCGGATGGCGCAGAACCAGGATGAAGCGCGGCTTGACCTTGAGCCGGTCGAGGAGCGGCAGCCACACCGGCATGAGCCGGCACATCCGCGGGTCCTTCACGCCCCAGAGCGGAATGCCCGCGAAGTCGCGCTCAAAAATCTCGTGCAGACGAGTCGCCGCGCGCAACGCCGCGTCGCTGCGCTCCCACCTCGGCGGCATCGGCCGGATGTCGTCCCAGCGCCGGTCCACCGCATGGAGCAGGTCGTCGTCGGCCCGAACGACGTCGAAATGCTCCCAATAGCCCTGCGGATTGTCCTTCGTGGCCGCCATCATCCGGCTGCCCAGCTCGAGCCCGAGATGGCGCAGGACGCCGGTCAAGGCGGAGGTGCCGCTGCGGTGCATGCCCAGGACGATGACTGCATCCGTGCCGGCGAGCGTCGGCAGCGCCGCCTCGCGGTAGGCCAAGTCCGCCGCCGCCGGATCGGATGCGGTCGTCAGCCGATGCGGCACCGCGATCTCACTCATCCCCGCACACCCCTCGTCTCACCGTCCGCCCACTACTACTAATTCCACGAATTTTAATTTTTCGTCAATATTTGGTGTGCGGGACGGAGATTCCCTGGCGCGGGCCCCGACCATCAGGCATGGATCACGGAAAAGAGGGTCAGGTTCTGGATGCGGCCGAAGGCCGTTTCGGCAGCCTGCAGCGCGGTGACGCTCTCGCTGTAGTTGGCGGTCACTTGCGGCAGGTTGGCCGATTGCAACTGCGAGAGCTGAACCTGGGCGTTGCTGCTCTGGGTGCTGTCCTGGCCCTGGACCGACTGGATTTCCGAGAGATTGGCGCCGAGCGTCGCCTGCGCCAGCAGGATGCTGGTCTGCGCCTGGTCGAGCCCGCCCAGCACATTCTGAATTTGTTGTTGCGCCAGCGGGCTGGTGACGGAGCCTTGACCCGGGAGCTGGAGGGCGGAAACCAGACTCTGCAGCGTCGCGAACAGACTCGTGTTCTGGCTGGCCTGGACGGTGAAGGCGTCGCCCGCCGCGGGCGTGCCCTGGAGTCGGACATCCATGCCGCCGAACAGAATATCGGAGCCGGTCGCGTAGCTGCCGGAGGCGACGACGCCCTCAGAGGCGGCAAAGCCGGCGCTGCCAGGGCTGCCCGTGCCGCTGGTCACGGTATAGGTCAAGCTGCCCAAGCCGCTGCCGGCGCTGAAGGCGATCTCGAATTGCGTTCCCGCCTGACTCTCCGCCGCGATCTGGCTCGCGCTCGTCACCCCGGCCGGAACCGCCACTGCCTCTCCGGTATTCGAGCCCGAGGCGGCGACGGAGAAGCTGCCATTGCCGTCCGGGATATTCATGAAGATGCTCTGGCCCGAGATGGTCACGGGCACCTTGAGCGAGGGCGCGATCTCGATCTGGTTGCTCGCGCCGTCGCCGCTGTATTGCACCTGTCCATTGGATAGAAGCTGAAACGGCTGCGAATTCGCCTTGGAGCCGGCAAAGAGATAACTGCCGTCCGCCGTCTGCGAGTTGGCGAGCTGCACCAGCTCCTGTAGCGCCCCCTGGACCGTGGTCACGAGCGAGGATCGGGTCTGCGCCGTCATCGTGCCGTTGGCGGCCTGCTCGGCGGTCTGACGGATCTGATTGATGAGCGTGGTGACTTGCTGCAACACGCCGAGGCCGTTCTGAATCGACAGGGTGCCGCTTTGCGCGTTGCTCGAATCATAGGTGAGCTGGCCGAGTTGGCCGGCGACGTTGAGCGCCAATCCGGCGCCAGCGGGATCCGTCGTCGGATCGACCAACGACTGGCCGGTGGCGATCTCCTGGTTGAGCGTATTGATGTTGCTTTGCAGCCCCAGCATGTCGTTGAGCGAGCCGAGCAGAAACTCGTTGGTGCTGATGCGCATGATCGCCTCCGCCTCGGTCCGGCTAGACGGCCTGGAGCAGGCTACTGAACATGGTCTGCGCCGCAGCGATGACCTGGGCGGCCGCTTGATAGGCCTGCTGATAGCTGACGAGGTTGGCCGCCTCCTCATCGAGATTGACGCCGGAGATCGATTGCTGCGTCGTTTGCGCGCGATTGACCACGGCCTGGGACGCCTGCGCCGCCACTTGCGCCTCCTGGCCGCGGCTCCCCAACGTTGTCACCAAAGTCGCGTAGGCGCTGCCGAGCGTCTGGCCCGCGAGCAGAGTCTGCGTCGCCAGTCCCGCCAACGCCGTCATGTTGCCGTTGCTGCCGACGCCGCCGGGGCTGAGGACGAAGCTGTCGCCGGTGACCGCCGTGCCCGGCGAAAGCGTGAAGGTCGCGACCTCGCCGGCCGGCGCCGGCGCGGGATAGGCGATGGCGATTTCGGCGCCGGAGCTCGCGCTGAACGATCCCGAGGCGATCACCGAGCCGCTGCTCGACAGCACGTTGAAGCTCGTCGCCGAGGTGAAGGCGACGGTCAGGTTGTGATCGAAATTGCTCGCGGGCACGATGACCGTGCCGGCGGGGAGCCCGCCGCTCGCGGCCGGTCCCCCCGCCGTCGCCTGGACATTCCCGACATTCCGGTCGCTGATGGTGCCGCCGCTGGTCAGCACGCCGGCGGTGACGACATAGGGCGATGCCGCCGCGATCCCGGAGGGGTCGGTGAGCGCTACGGTCAGGCTTTGCGGCGCCGCCACGGTCGGCTCGAGCTTGAAGGAGTCGCCGGTCTGCACCGTTCCCGACACCGTCAGGGTCATGCCGTCGAGGCTGAGGGTCGGACCGTTGCCGAGCGTCGTCACCTGGCCGGTAGCGATGTTGGTCGCGCTAAAGCCGCTCGCGGTCTTGGTCAGGATGAAGTCGCCGGGCACGAAGCTGCTCGGATCGGTGATCGCCGCACTGAGCGTCCCCGATCCGGTGTTGGCGGCGGCGGGATAGACCGTCGGGCCGGCCACGGAAAACATCGGCTGGCCCAGATTGCCGTTGAGATCGAGCCCGAGCGATTGCTGCGCATTGACCGCGGACGCCAATGCCACGGCGAGACCGCCGACATTGTCCTGCGCGCTGACGAGTTGGCTGCGGAAGGCGAGGAGGCCGCCCAAGGTTCCCCCCGACAAGCTGTTGGTCAGGTCTTGGCCGGTCGGCGCATAGGTGACCTCGCTGGTGCCGTCGCCATAGCCGCCCGAGGTCACCGCCAGGCTGAACGAGCTGGCGCCGTTGACCAGCGCGGCGCCCGAAGACGTGTAGAGGTCGACTGCGCCGTTGGTGCCGGCGATGCTGACGATGCCGATTTGTTGCGCGAGCTGCTGGACCAGCGCATCGCGCTGATCGAGCAGGCTGTTCGAGGCGGTGGTGCCGGCGCCGGTCTGGGCCGTGACCTGCGTATTGAGCGCGGCGATCTGCTGGGTGAGCGCATTGACCTGCTGCACTGCGCCGGCGATCTGGCTGTTGTCCGTCGTCAGATTCGTGGCGAGCTCGCTGCCGGTCGATTGGAAGAGCGAGGCGAGGGACTGGGCGTTGCTGAGAAACGCCGCACGGTTCGGCGCGCTCGTCGGATTCTGCGCCACCTGGTTTGCGGCGGCGAAGAAGTTGGTGAGCGCGGCGCCGAGTCCGCCCGCGCCGCCCGAAGCGACCGGAAAGATCGACGCCAGATTTGACGTATTGGTCTGCATGATTTGCGCCGCCTGATTGGTCGCGGTGGCGCCGATCATCTCCTGATAGACGAACTGGTCGAAGGCGCGCTGGATCGAGGTCACGTCGGTCCCGGCGCCGACGCTGCCGGAGGGCCCGCCGGTCCCGGGCAGCTCGACCTGGTTGATCGATTCGACGTTGTAGCCGGGGGTATTCACATTGGCGGTGTTGTTCGAGACGGTCTGCATGCCCTCTTGCGCGGCGGAGAGCCCGCTCAGACCGATGTTGACGAGCTGCGACAGCCCGGTCATGTCATCCTCGCCCGATCACCCGGCCGCCCATGCTGCCGCGCAGGCCCGTCGGCGTGCCTTCGCCGCGCAGGAGGCGGAGCTCGGCGCGCAGCCGCTCGACCCGATCCTCGGTCTTCCGGCGCGATCGCTCGACCTCTTGGGCAAGATCGTTGACCGCGTCGCGCAGCTCGCGCGGCAGCGTCGCCGATCGCGCGCGCCGCTCGGTCTCGAGACGCAGGAATTCGTCGACGAGCGCATGACGCCGCCGCAGCAGACGCGCGACGACATCCTCGCGCCGCCGGGCGAAGCCGCCCGCCCGCTCGATTCGGAAAAGCCGATTGAGCCGCCGTGCCGCGCGGCAGACCTGCCATGGCAGATCGGCGGAACTGCTGGCCATCCCCGATCATCCCTTGGCCGCGGCAGGCGGCACTGCCGCCGCGGACGCCATCGCCGTGGCGAGCATCGGACTGGCTGCGACAGCGGCGAGCTTCGCGGCATAGGCCCTGTCGGTGGCATAGCCGCCCGCCGCCAACCCGCTGGCATAGGCGGCAGCGTCATCGCCGGCGCCCAGCGCCTGGCGATAGCGATCACTGTCGGCGATCAGGCTCGCGAAATCCTGCACCGCTTCCGGCAGGCTCGCATAGGAGCGGAAGCTGTCGGTGCGGGTCACGGTGCCGCCGTTCTGGGCTTCATGCGTCGCCGCCTTCACCACCGCGCCCGACCAGGACGACCCGGCCTTGATGCCGAAGACGTTGTTGCCGACCACCGAGCGCCCCCAGCCGGTCTCGAGCGCGGCCTGGGCCAGCAGGATTCGGGGCGAGACTCCCAATTGCTCGGCCGCCTGCTGCAAGGCGGGCGCCAGAGCAGCGGTGAAGGAGGCGATCTCGGTCGGCGACGCTGCCCCGTGGATGCTGCTGGTCGAAGACGACGCCGGCACGGCGCCGCCGGGTCCGAGCTGCGCACCGCGCTGCTCCGGCGCCAAGATCGCGCCCGAGGGCTGCGCGGTTGGCGCGGGCGCGGCCGGCGGCGGCGTGGCGGGCGCGCTCGGCATCGGCAGAGATTTCTGCTGATTGGGCGCGCTGCCGCCGCCGGTACCGAAGGGCCGCACGCCGTTCAATTGCCAATAGGGCGCGAGCGGCAGGCCCGGACCCGCGGCGGCGGGCGGTGTCGGCGTCGATGCCGCTGCCGGCGCCTTTGCGTCGGCCGCCGACGCGGCGTTCGGCCCGGATGCCGGGCCCGCCTGCTTGTCGATCGAGCGCAAGAGAAAATCGGCGAGGCCGAGCTTGTCGCCGGACATGGCGAGCTTGCCCATTTCGCTGGCGAACATCGCGCTCACGGTGGCGCCGCCGACGCCGCCGGCCACGGGCATGGCGCCGCCATCCGCCTGCTGCATCAGGCCCTGCATGAGAAAAGCGCCGAATTGCCCGGCGACCGCCTTGGCGACGGCGCGGTCGTTGCCATGATTCAACAGCGCAGTGAGGCCCTTCGGATCCGCCGACGAGGCCAGCCGCTCTGCCATGCCGGCATCCATCAGATCACCTTGATGCGGGCGTGGAGCGCGCCGGAGCCCTGCAAGGCCTGCAGGATCGCGATGAGATCCGAGGAGGTCGCGCCGATGGCGTTGAGATTGCGGACGATGTCGGAGATCCGCGGCGCCTGCTGCAGTTCGATGACCTGCAGCTTCTTCTCGGTCGCCTGAACCTGGGTGCGCGGCACCACCCGCGTCTGGCCGGTACTGAAGGGACCGGGCTGCGAGACCTGCGGCGTCTCGTTCACCGTGACCGACAGGCTGCCATAGGCGACGGCGGCTGGTCCGATCCGGACATCCTGGCCCATGACGACCGTGCCGCTTTGCGCGTCGATCACGATCTCGGCAGGCGGCGCATCGGTAACGACCTCGACATCGAGCAGGTCGCCGACGAATTTGACGCGCGCGACCGGGTCCTTCGGTCCGTGAACCTCGATCTGGGCCGGGCCGAGCGCCGTCGCGACATGGCCGATGCGGGCATTGATCGCGTCGGTGATGCGGGCGGCATCGCCGAAGGATTGCTTGTCGAGATTGAGCAGGATGGTGTCGTCCTGGACGAAGGCGGCCTTCACCGTCCGCTCGACCGTGGCGCCGCCGGGGATGTGCGCGACCGTCGGCACGTTCACCGTAGTCGACGAGGCCTGGCCGCTCGCTTCGAAGCCGCTGACCAGCACCGAGCCTTGCGCGATGGCATAGACCTGGCCGTCGGCGCCCTTGAGCTCGGTCATCAGCAGCACGCCGCCGCGCAGGCTTTTGGCGTTGCCGAGCGCAGAGACGGTGACGTTGATCCGCTGCCCGACCTGGATGAAGGTCGGCAAATTAGCGGTGACCATGACCGATGCGATGGCGGTGGGCTGGAGGAACGCGCTCGGATTAAGCGTCAGGCCGAGCTGGCGCATCATGTTCTGGATCGCCTGCACGCTATAGGGGACCTGGGTCGTCTGGTCGCCGGTGCCGGCGAGGCCGGCGATGAGGCCGAAGCCGATAAGCTGATTGTCGCGGGTGCCGCCGACCTGGACCAAGTCCTTGAGCCGATCCGCGCGCGCGCCTTCCGCGCCGAGACCCAGCAGCGCGAGCGCGAGCGTCACCGCTAGAACCAGTCGCCGGGCCATACCGTGCTGACCGTTAGGAACAAGCGCTGAATGATGCCCATCTTCGGCGCCAAATAGGTTTCGCCGTCGCCGCTGAACTCGATACGGGCTTCGGCCATCTGCGTCGACTGGACGATGTTCCCGGCCTGGATGTCCTCGGGCCGGACCACGCCGGCGACGCGAATGTATTCCTTGCCGCCGACCAGCTTCACCTCGTCGTCGCCGCCGACCACCAGATCGCCATTCGGCCGGACCCGGTGCACGAGCGCCGAGACGGTCGTCACGAAGCTGTCGCTCTGCGCCGTCCCGCCGCTCCCTTGCAGGGAATTGGTGCTGGAATAGGCCGCGGTCGGGTTGAGCTTGCCCAAGCCGGCATGACCGAGCTGCAAGGGAATGCCGAACAACGTGCCGGCAGCAGGCGCGGACACGTTTTCCGTGCGGCCGATGTTCTGGCTCACATTCTTCGTCGCGGTCGCGCTCTGGGTGATCTGGATGGTGATGATGTCGCCGATCTGCCAGACGCGGTGGTCGCGGACCAGTTCGAGCCCGCCGCCGCCCTGCACATTGCCCTGGTAGATCGCGCCGTTGGTGACCGGGAGCTCGGTGCCCTCGTCGCCGGGCAGATGATCGAGCTGTCCGACCAGGCTCGAATTTTGCGCCGGGCCGGCATTCTGACAGCCGGCGATGCCGCCCGAGAGCGCGAGCAGGACCGCAGCGGGAGAGACTCGGCCCAACGCCATTACTGCGCCGCTTGGTTCAGATTCTGGAGCATGCCGTCGACGCTCTTGGCTGCTTCGGTATCGAGCTCGTAAGCGCGCTGCGTTGCGATCATGTCGATCATCTCGTCGACGACCGAGACGTTCGAGCCCTCGAGATAGCCTTGCGCCACCGAGCCGAGGCCGTTCTGCGTCGGCTGGCCGGTGATGGCCGCGCCCGAGGCCTGCGTCTCGGTCGCGAGATTGTCGCCCATGTTCTGCAGCCCCGCCGGGTTGACGAAATTGGCGAGCTGAATGATGCCGACCTGCGACGGCGTCGACTGGCCCTGGAGCTGGACGCTGACGGTGCCATCGGTGCCGATGGTGACGCTCTGCGCGCCGCGCGGGATGGTGATCGGCGGTTGCAAGGTGTAGCCCTTGGCGGTCACCACCTGGCCCTGGGCGTTGACCTGGAAACTGCCGTCGCGGGTGTAGGAGAGCTGTCCGGATGGCAGCAGAACCTGGAAATAGCCCTGGCCGCTGAGGGCGAGATCGAGCGCATTGCCGGTTTGCTCGAGGCTGCCTTGCGTCACGATCGGTTCGGTCGCGACCACGTTCGAGCCGGTGCCCTGCTGCAGACCCGAGGGATAGTTGGTCGCCTGGGACGTGAAGCCGCCGGCCTGGAACGCCTGCTGATAGAGCAAATCCTCGAAGATCGGCCGCATGAGCTTGAAGCCCGGCGTGTTGATGTTGGCAAGATTGTTCGAGATCACGTCCATCTTGGTCTGTTCGCCTTCGAGACCGGTGCGAACCACGGCCAGGGATTGCATCATTGGGGGCGTCCTCCGTCGGGAATCTTGCGGTCTCAGGGGAGCGTCAAGGGCGTGGACTGGCTATCCCCGGACGCGACGATCGTATGCATCAGCTCGGTCTGCATTTGGTACATGCGGCTGTTCTCGATCATGTTCATCATCATGCCGACCGAATCCGCGTTGCTGCCTTCGAGCGCGCCGACCTGGACCTGGACTTTCGCATCGGCCGGCCCGCCGCTCGCCGAGGATTGAAAAAGACCGTCGCCGCGGCGCGTGACCGAGGCCGCCGGCGGGTTGGTCAGCATGAGGCGATTGATCGCCGCGATCTGGTCGGCCTCCTGGCCCACAAGCACGCCGGAAATGGTGCCGTCCTCGCCGATCGTCAGGCTCTGCAGCGGCGGCAGCACGATGGGCCGTCCGCCTTGCCCGACGAGCGGGTGCCCGTCGCTGGTCTCGAGCACGCCGGTCGCCGAGACGGTGAGCGATCCGTTGCGGGTCAGCGCGATCGAGCCGTCCTTGGCCTGCACACCGATCCAGCCCGGTCCTTTCACGGCGATGTCGAGATCGCGCCCGGTCTGCTGCAGCGGGCCCTGGGTGAGATTGGCCGCCTGCTCCCGCGCCGCGACATCGACGCGATCGGGCAGGCCTTGCCCATAGAGCGGCAGGGCCTGGAACATCGGCTGCTGCGCCTTGAACGCGACCGTGTTGGTATTGGCGAGATTGTTCGTGGTCGCGGTCATGCGATCCATCGTCGCGCCGAGCCCGGTCAGCAGCACGTAAAGCATTTGCTGGCTCATCGCTCTCCCCTCACCTGCGGCGGCGCGCGGCCTATTGGATCGTCAGCAGTCGTTGGATGTCCTGTTGCTCGACGTTGATGCCCTGGACATTCGCCTGATAGGCCTGCTGGGCCACGATCAGATTGACGAGTTGGCTGGACAGATCGACGTTCGAGCCCTCGAGCGACCCCGATTGAAGCTGGCCGAGGCCGGCCGAGCCCGGGTTTCCCGCCGTCGGCAGGCCGGAGGCGACCGAGGCCAGCCACAAATTGTCGCTGGTCGCGATGAGCCCTTGCGGATTGGCGAAATTCGCCAGCGCGATCGTGCCGAAGACCTTGGTGTCGCCGTTCGAGTATTGGCCAGAGACCTGGCCGTTGGCGGCGATCTGGATGCCGGTGAACTGACCGCCGCCATTGCCGTTATTCCCGATGGAATTGACGCCGAAGGCGACGTTCGACACGGTCGAGCCGGTAAAGTCCAAAGTGAAGCTGAGCGGCGCCGCGCCGTCCGGCAAATTGTTGATCGTGATGGTGCCGCTGCCCGAGGTGAGCTGGCCCGCGGTGTTGAAGCTCAGACTCGGCCCCGACCCGGAGGCGACGAGTTGGCCCGCGGTGTTGGTGAGCGCGTAATGCGTGGCCCATTGCGGCGGGCTGCCCGAGCCGCTGACCTCGGTGAAATAGCTGGTCATGGTCTGGCTCACGCCCAAACTGTCATAGACCGTGGTGGTGGTCGACTGGTTGTAGCTGGCGGCGTTCGCCAGGCTGAAGGGCGTCGTCGTCGTGTCGATCGGCGCGGTCGTCGCGGCCAGGTTCAGATTGAGACTGAGGGTCGTGGTCGCCGTCGGCGGAATGTTCGATTCGTTCACCTGAATCGCCGTGAGGAAGCTCGACGAGCCGCCGCCGCTCGACTGGCTGGTGCCGGTCGAGTTGCCCATCAAGGTCGCGCCGGTGTCGTTCACGAGATGGCCGTTCTTGTCGAGCTGGAAGGCGCCGTCGCGGCTATAGGCGATGCCGGAGCCGGTCTGCAGTTGGAAGAAGCCGTTACCGTTGATCGCGATGTCCAGGGGATTCCCGGTTTGGCTGACGGTGCCTTCGGAGAAGAGCTGCGACAGGCTCGTCGTCGTCACGCCCTGGCCGGGCGAGGCGGTATTGCCCGAGGCGCCCTGCAGCGAGGAGCCGTAGAGATCGGCGAAATTCGGCAGCGACTGCTTGAAGCCGACCGTATTGATGTTGGAGATGTTGTTGCCGATCGTGTCGATGTCGGTCTGGGCCGCCTGCACGCCCGAGAGTTCGGTTGAAAGTGCCATCGTTCCTGCTCCGCTTCAAAGATGCTTAGAAGATCTGCTGGACGCTGCTCAGTGCGACCGGGGCGAGGCCGTTGCCCAGATCCAGCATCGGCCCGTTCGTGCCGCCCAATGCGACGCCGGTGACGGGAACCACGGTCAGAGGCGCCGCCGTGATCGCGGCTCCGGCGGCGTTGGTTGCGCTGACGCTGAATTGGTAGGCGCCGGCGCTCGCGGTCGAGCCGTCGCTTTCCTGCCCGTTCCAAGTGAAGCTCTGCGTTCCCGCCGCCATGGCGCCGAGATCGAACTGACCGATCGCGTTGCCCGCGGCGTCGCTCACAGTCACGACGACGTCTTGGGCGGATGAGGGCAGGTTGAACGCCCCCGCCGCCGTGCCGCTCTGACCGAGGACGAGGGAATTGCCGCTCACCCCGACGCTCTTCCCAACCAGGTTCGCCGCCTGGATGCCGCCGGTGGTGCCGAGCTGCGTGCCCAGGCTGGTCATCGTGGTCTCGAGGTTCTGGACCCCGTTCGCGGTCGAGAACTGCGCCAGCTCGGCGGCGAAGTCGGTGCTGCTCATCGGGTTGAGCGGGTCTTGGTTCTCGAGCTGCGTCGTCATCAGCGTGAAGAAATCGTTCTCGTTGAGGGTCGCATTGGCCGCGCTCACGCCGCTGGAACTGGTCGGCAATTTGTCGGCCGATGGCAGGGAGACCACTGTCGCCGGCATCGCACTCGATACGCTCATCGCTTGATCCTCCGAAACCCGCTGCGGCCCTCTAGATCTGCAGCGTCCGCACCGCCAGCGTCTTGGCGACATTGAAGGCCTCGAGATTGGCCTGATAATCCTGCTGGGCCGAAATCATGTTGACCATTTCATCGACCGGATTGACGTTCGGCATCTGGGTGTAGCCGTCTTCGCCCGCGAGCGGATTGCTGGGATCGTAGACGCTGTGCAGCGACTCGCTGCTTTCGACCACGGCCGCCACCTCGACGCCGGCCATGCCGACCGAGGACGGGCCGCCGCCGTCGCCGGCGGGGACGGCGCGGAAGACGACCTCGCGCGCGCGGTAGGGCTGGCCGGCCGAACTGGTGGCGCTGTTGGCGTTGGCGAGATTGCTCGCCACCGCCGACAGCCGCTCCGATTCGGCGGCCATGCCGGAGCCGGCAATGGAGAACACCGTGAAGAGCGACATGCCTTACCCTCCGCTCGACGATGAGGACTGCGATCCCGTGACCGCCGTCATCAGGAGCTTGATGGTCTGCGTGGCGAAGGTTGCCGCGGCCTCGTAATCGACCGCATTCTCGGCGGCCTTGACCTTCTCCTGGTTGAGATCGACGCTGTTGCCGTCGAGCGTCACTTCGCTGCCGAGCTGATACTTGACAAAGGCCGCCGCCGAGGCCGGAGCCGAGGATGCCGAAGCCGGCGTCATATGCGCGGGCGAATCGACCAGCCAAAGCGGCCGCGCCGACGGTGCGGTTCCGCCGGACGGCGCGGCAACCGCCGCGGCGAGGGCGGATTTGAAGTCGAGATCGACGGCCTTGAACCCGGGCGTGCTGGCATTGGCGATATCGGCGGACAGAATCTGCTGGCGGTAGGCGCGCAGGTTCAGGACCTGGCGATAGAAATCGAGCCCCATGTCAACCGGTCCAACCACCGCCGATCCGCTCCTCGTGGCGTGGGCGCCGGGCACGGCGCCGCTCGTCTTCAGGGTCCGGCTTTCGTCCGGATCGCTTCGCCCGAGGGGGTGCCGCTGTCCGGACTTGCCGTTTTTGCGTTTTTACGATATAAGGCGTCTACTAAAAAAGCAACTGGAATATCGGGATGTTAGGTCAGAGCCTTAAACGAATAGTTAAGAAAGAGGCCGCGAGTTTCCTATTTTTCTGTTTTTGTCTCTACGCATCCGCGGCTTTCGCCAGCCCGGCGCCCCCGGAGCAGGATGCCGCGGCGATCCGCGCCGCCATCCAAGCGGCGGCCGCGGCGCGGCTCGATGCCTTCAAGGACGCGAGTCTCGCGATCGATGTCGGCGAGATCGATCCCCGGCTGCACCTGCCGGCCTGTCCGGCCCTCGCAGTCACGCTGCCGCCGATGAACGCCGCGACGATGACGGCGAAGGTCGCCTGCGACGAGCCGGCCTGGACGATTTATGTGCCGGTCCGCGTCCAGGCCTGGGTCGACGCCGTCGTCGCCGCCGGCAATCTCGCCCCCAACACCAACCTGACGGCGGCGAATCTCGCCATCGGCCGGGTCGATCTCTTCGCCGGCGCCGGCGCGGTCGTGACCGACCGCAACGCGGCCGAGGGCAAGATCCTGCGCACCGGATTGTCCGCGGGAACGCCGCTGCGCACGCAACTCCTCGACCTGCCGATCGCCGTCCACCGCGGCCAGAAGGTGGTGCTCATGCTCGAGGATAGCATCATGACCATCAAGGCGATCGCCGTAGCGCTCGAGGACGGCCGCGTCGGCCAAAGCATCATGCTGCAGAATCCCGAGAGCAAGAAGACCATCCGCGCCACCGTCGCCGGCGACGGCACCGCCGAGATGAAGTTTTGAACGCGAGCGAGCGACCGCCATGACAGCCGGCGCTATGAAATTTTCCGATCTGCTCGAGGCGCTCGGCCAGGCCCTCGACGAGGAGCGCAGCATTCTGCTCGCCGGCAATTCGGAACAGATCACCGCCATCGCCCGGCGCAAGATGGCGCTCGCCGAAGCCATCGACGGCCACGGCGGCGGCGCCATGCCGGCCCGCGACGAGGTCGCGCGGCTGGCGCGGCTCAATCGCGAGAATTCCATCATCTGCGCCGCCATGCTGCGCCATTTGACGGGAGCGCTCGACAAGCTGTGTCAGCGCGATCCGCACCGCTCCTACGGGCCGGACGGCGCCGAGCAGAGCCCGCCGAGCCAGCGCCCGCTTGGCGCCGCCTGAGATTGCCGATCAAGCGTCGTATTCCGGCGGCGGATCGAAGCGACCGTCCCGCGGCAGGTCCGGCGGCGACCGTCGCGTCTCGCGCGCGGCCTTGAGCCGATAGACATAGGCCAGGACTTCGGCCACCGCCTGATAGAGACCGACGGGGATTTCGTCCTCGAGCTCGACATAGCGGCAGATCGCACGCGCCAGCGGCGGCGCCTCGATGACGGGAACGCCGTGCTCCTCGGCGACCTCGCGAATGCGCAGGGCGATGAGGCCAGTGCCCTTGGCGAGGAGACGTGGCGCCCGCATGCGCCCTTCCTGATAGCGCAAGGCGGCGGCGTAGTGCTGCGGGTTCACCACCACCGCGTCCGCCTTCGGCACCTCCGACATCATGCGCATGCGCGCGAGCTTGCGCCTGAGCGTCTTGATCCGGCGTTTGGTCTGCGGGCTGCCTTCGAGCTGGTGCACCTCGTCCTTGAGTTCCTGCCGCGTCATCTTCAGGCGGTCGCGGTGCGACCAGAGCTGATAGGGCACTTCGAGCGCCGCGACCGCGGCGAGCGCGGCCGCCAGCACGAGAAAGACATGCGTCGACAATTCCGCGGCGTGGCGCGCCGCCGCGGGCCAGGTCTCGGCGGCGAGTCCGATATAGGTCGGCGCCCGGCTCCTGATGAGCCAGAACGCGACCACCGCCACCACTAGGAATTTGGCCAACGCCTTGACGATCTCGACCAATCCGTTGAGCGAGAAGAGCCGGGCGAAGCCTTTGAGCGGATCGATGCGCGAGACGTCCGGGGCGAGCGGTTGCGTCGAGAAGACCCAGCCGCCGACAAGGGTGTCGGCAAAGAAGCCGACCACCGCCATCAGACACAGGAACGGCGCGACGATCTCGAGCCCGGGCAACACAATATCCTTGGCGGCGACCAAGAGCCGGTCCGGGTCCTGCATCGCCGCCGCATCGAGCCGGAGTCCGGCCAGAAGCGAGCGCTCCAGGAGATCGACGAGCGCCGAGCCGCCCACGGTCAGCGCGAACGCGCCGCAGATCATGATCGCCACCGCCGCAAGTCCGTGCGCGCGGACGACCGAGCCCTCTTCGCGCGCCTTTTGCAGGCGCCGCGGCGTCGCCTGTTCGGTGCGGTTCTCGCGATCCGAAGTGTCCGACACCGCCTAGCGTCCGGCCACGGCAGCGCCGGCGAGCGCGAGCCCGGTCGCGATCATGTGCTCGACCGCCGGCACGAAATACGGCACCAGCGTCACCGTCGCGGCGATGCCGACCCAGAGGAAGACCGAGAAGCCCACGGACATGACGTTGATCTGCGGCGCGACGCGCGAGACCATGGCAATGGCGAGATGCGCCGCCAGCAGGACCGCGATCACCGGCAGCGCAAGCCAGACGCCCATCTCGAACAGCACGCCCCCGGCGCCCGCGAGCGTACCCCAACCGACATGCGCGATGCCGCTGCCGACCGCCACCGGCACGATCTCGAAGCTCTTGACCAGCGCGCCCAGCAGCACGAGATGGCCGTTCAAGGTCAAGAACAGCGTGAGGCCGACGAGGCTGAAGAAATTCGACATCACGGGCACGCTGAAGCCGCTCTGGATGTCGAACAGGCTGGCGAAGCCGAAGCCCATCTGGATGCCGACGAAATCGCCGGCAAAGGCCATCGCCGCGAGCGCAAGCTGCATGGCGAAGCCCATGGCGAGGCCGACGAGAATCTGCTCGACCACGAGGACGGCGGCGGCCGCGCTCATTTCGAGCGGCGCCGACTGGTTGACCATGCCGCCGACCAAGAGCGCGATCACGAAGGCGAGCGCCACCTTCGCCCGCGCCGGAATGGCGACGGAATTGAAGCCCGGCGCGGCGGCGAAGAGCGCGAGCGTGCGCACGAACGGCCAGAAGAACTCGCCGAGCCAGCGCGCGACATCGGCGCTGCCGAAGCTCAGCACGGCGTCACTCGACCACTTCATGCATCTGGGCGGCGGCTTGCTCGATCGAAGCCAGCATGCGCGCGCTCATCCACGAGGCGGCCATATAGACCACCAGCAGCACCGCGACGAAGCGCGGCACGAAGCTCAAGGTCAGATCGGTCATCCGCGTGCTCGCCTGGATCAATCCCATGACCAGGCTCGCCAGCACCGCCGCGCCGAGAAAAGGCGTGACCAGCAGCAAGGTCAAGATCAGCATCCGGTGCGCGTCCCCGACGATGTCCGCGGGCGTCATCGGATGAAGCCCTCGGCGAGCGAGCCGATCACCAGGGTCCAGCCATTGATCAGGACGAAGAGCGCGAGCTTCAGGGGCAGCGACACGCTGACCGGCGACAGCAGCATCATGCCGAGCGACATCATCACTGCCGCGACGACGATGTCGATCACCAGGAACGGCAGGAAGATGAGGAAGCCGATTTGGAACCCGGTCTTGAGCTCCGAGGTGACGAAGGCCGGCACCAGCACGCGGAAGGGCACATCCTGCGCCGTCGGATAGGTCTCGCCGCCCGCGAGCTTCAAGAACAGGCCCATGTCGTCGCGCCGCGTCTGCTTCAGCATGAAGTCCTTGAGCGGCGCCTGCGCCTTCTCGGCCGCATCGGTCACCGAGATCTTGTTGTCGAGCAAGGGCTGCAGCGCGTCGGCGCCGACCCGCGTGAAGACCGGGCCCATGACGAACATGGTGAGCAGCAAGGCCAGGCCGATCAGGACCTGATTGGGCGGAGTCTGCGTCAGTCCCAGCGCCTGGCGCAGGAGTGAAAGCACGATGATGATGCGGGTGAAGGAGGTCATCGTCAGCAGCACCGCCGGCAGGAACACCAGTCCCGTCATGAACAGCAGGATCTGGATCGGCACGGTGAAGGTCTGCCCGCCATGCCCGTCGGGCTGCATGTCGAGCGCGCCGATGCCGGCGGCATGTGCCGCGGACGATAGGAGAAGGCCGAAGACGGCGAGCGCCGCCGGAAGCCACCGCATCAAGAGCCGCGCCATCGTCCCACCGCCTTCCGAATGATCTCGCCGAATTTCTCGTGCGCCTCCGCCGCGGGCGGCAGGGCTTCGTCGAGTTCGCACAAGAGCGAAACGGCGGCCGAGCCGACGCCGACCACCAGATGTCGCTTGCCGACGCGCACGACGACGAGCCGTTCCCGCGGCCCCAACGCCAGGGACCGCACCACCGCGCAATCGCGCCCGCCCCAGATCGCCGGCCCCGGCCGCGCTTTCCTGAGCAGCCACACCGCACCCCCCAGCAGAACGACGATCGCGGCGATGCCCAGCGAGAGCGATGCCAGCCCGTCCATGTCGTAGGGCATGCAGCACCTCCCCGCTCATTCGATGACGAGCGTGGTGAAGTAGATGTTCTGCACCATCGCGCCGTCGCCGCGGGTACTGAGCCGCTTGACCCGCTCTCTGCCGAGCGCTTGCTCCAGCACGCCGTTGACGCGCGCGACGAGAAGCTGGCGCATCTTGTCGACGCCGTCGGCGGTCTGGATGTCCTCGAGCTTGTATCCGAGCACCGCCTGCCGGATCGAATCCTGCACCTCCGGCAGGACCGCGGCGACCGCGTCGCCGGCCGCGGCCCCGGTCATCTTGAGATTGATGCCGAGCTGGACGTAATGCATTTGGCCTTCGGCGTTCGGCATGGTCACGACGAAGGGCTTGATCTCGACGAAGAACGGCAGGCTCGGCTCGGGCTCGACCTTGGTCTCGGCGCCGGGGTTGCCGCGCCCGCCGAGAAAGAAATACCAGCCCGCCCCGGCCGCGAGCAGGACGACGAGCCCGAGCGCCGCGATCTTGATCCAGAAGAAGAGTCCGCGGCCGCCGCTCGCTTCCGGCGCCGCAACCTCACTCGCATCCGCTTCATGCGCCATTTCCGTATTTCCTCTTTTCGTCTAGGTCCGGGCACGGCTAGAGCAACTTTGCGACCCGTCGGAGCAGCTCGTCGATCTCGGCTTGGCTGCGCCGGAGCGCCGCCTCCATCTTTTGCGTCTGATTGCGCTCGCGCAGGATTTCATAAAGCCGACGGTCGCGACGCGCCTCGACGAGCTCCTGCCACTGGCGCGTGCAGGCCTCCTCGAGCCGTCCGACCTCGCCTTCCTGGCGGACCACCACTTCCTCGATCTGGCCGATGAAGCCGACAAAGGCCATGGCCGCCGTCGCCGGGGTGCCCTCCTTGAGGCCGGCGCGCATCAGGTCGCGATAGCGCTCGCCGTGCTGCTTCAACAGCGTGAGCTTGTGGCGCGCCTCGTCGCACTGGCTCTTGATCCGCCGCCAGGCCAGGAGCGCCTCGTCCGAGCGGCGCCCGGCAATGTTGATCAAACCGTCATATCCAGACATGGTCCCCTCACTTGCCGACAATCTCGCCGAGCGCCGCCACGCTCTCCGAGAAACGAACCGCGACCGTCATGTCCTGGCGGAGAAAATTCTCCATGGCGGGCTTCAGCGTCACCGCCTGATCGAGTTCCGCATCATGTCCCGGGCGATAGCCGCCGATTGCAATGATGTCGCGGCTCTCCTCGAGACGGCTGTGGAACTGCTTGAAGCGCTGCGCCCAGTGCAGCTGCTCGGCCGAGACCACCGCGGGCATGACGCGGCTCACCGAGGCGCCCACGTCGATCGCCGGAAAATGCCCGCGGTCGGCGAGCTTGCGCGAGAGCACGAGATGGCCATCGAGAATGGCGCGCGCCGCATCGCCGACGGGATCGTTGGGATCGTCGCCTTCCACGAGAACCGTGTAGAGCGCGGTGATGCTGCCCGAGCCCGCCTCGCCATTGCCCGCCCGCTCGCACAAGGACGAGATCCGACCGAAAACCGAGGGCGGATAGCCTTTGGTCGAGGGGATTTCGCCGACGGCGAGACCGATCTCGCGCTGCGCCATGGCGAAGCGGGTCAAGCTGTCCATGAGCAGCAGGACATGCCGGCCGCGATCGCGGAAATATTCGGCGATCGCCGCGGCGCGATGGGCGCCGTGCACGCGCGCCAGCGCCGAATCATTGGCAGGCGCGGCGACGACCGCCGCCTTCGCCAAGCCGCTCGCGCCGAGAATGAGCTCGACGAATTCCTTGACCTCGCGGCCGCGCTCGCCGATGAGGCCGACGACGACGACGTCGGCGCTGGTGTAGCGCGCCATCATGCCCAAGAGCACGCTCTTGCCGACGCCGCTGCCGGAGAAGAGCCCGAGCCGCGAGCCGCGGGCGAGCGAGAACAGCGCGTTGATCGAGCGCACGCCGACATCGAGCGGCGTGTCCACGAGCGCCCGCCGCATCGGGTTGACTGATTGGCTGAACAGCGGCACGCGCTCGCTGCAGCGGAGTTGGCCCTTGCCGTCGAGCGGGAGACCGCTGCCGTCGATGACGCGGCCCAAGAGCTCGGGCCCCACCGCCACTTCCATCACCCGTCCCGCCGGCATGACTCGGGCGCCGACGGCCAGCCCCTCGCCGTGGCTTTCGGCCATGAGCAGTACGCGGCCGCCGTCGAAGCCCACGACTTCGGCCGGAAGCAGGCGCCCGGCATCGTTCTCGACGAAGCAGCGCTCGCCGATCGCGACATGGACGCCGCGCGCCTCCATCACCAAGCCCACCGTGCGCACCAAGCTGCCGCTGACCTTGGGCGCGGTGTCGATGTCATGGGCGCGCGCCCGGTAGCGTTCGAGCGCTGCGACGAGCCGCGCGGAGGAGACGACGGTTTCCGGCACCATCACTCGCCCTCGCTGTCGAAGAGGGCGAGCATGACGCCGCGCCAGCGCGCGGCGAGGGTCAAATCGACCTGCGAGGAGCCGTCACGGTTGCGCTGATACCAGCGCTTGTCCTTGACCGGTCCGATCGCGCCGTCGGCGACGACGAGACAGCCGCCGGCATCGATCGATTCATCGGCGACGAGCTCGACCCCGCCGCTCTCGATCTCCGGCGCGAGCTCGCGCAGGAGCGCGAGATCCGCGGGATGCAGGATGATCTTGGGCGCGCCCATCTCGATCGGCATCTGGGCGATCGCCTCGCGCACGAGGCGCAGCAGATGCTCGCGCGACCGCGACACCTCGCCGCCGATCACCTGGCGCGCGATCTCGAGGCCGAGACCGACCACCGCCTCTTCGACCGGCCGTTCGAGGGCGCGGATCGGCTCGCCAAGCCGCTTGATCAGCCCCGCCAAGTGGCGCGCCTGGTCCGCGACGCGTTGATCCGCGGCCCGCCGCCCTTCGGCGAAGCCCTGGGTGTAGCCTTTGTCGCGACCCTCCGTGAGGCCGCGCTCCAAGCCCTCGGCATGGCCCTTGGCGATCTGCTCGTCGAGCATTTGGCGCGGGCTCGGCTCATCGTGGTCGGCGCCATTCACGGCCACCACCTGCGGCTTGACCGTTTGGGCTTCGGCCGACGCGCCGTCGAGCTCCGGGATCGGCCAGGGCGCGACCGCGGAAGACGCCAGGGGCAGCCGACGCGTCATGCCATCTCCCTACCGCGTGCGCAGACGTGAGAGCCCGAGCCGGGCCAAGTTGACGCCGAGCTGGAGCAGCGACACGACAACCCAGCCGCCGATGAAATCGACCAGCAGACGCACGCACAGGATGATCGGGACGCCCCACATCGGCGCGTCGTCCTCGACGCCGCCCTCCTGCACCAGCACGAACCAGACGAGCCCCAGCACGCCGGCGAGCAGCAGCGGGCGCACGGGCTTTTCCTCCAAGCCGTCCGAGCGCTTGCCACTGGAAGCCATCTATCGCCGCTCCGTCTCATCCGCCCTAGGGCGACGCGCCCGCCGCCGGCGGCGGCGGCGCGGTCAATTGTTGCGGCGGCGCAAGGGGCGTTGCCGCATCGGGGGGCGGAGCGCCATCCGGCTGCGCTTCATCGCTCTCGCCTTGCGCCGCGCCGCCCAGGAGCGGCGTGTGCTCGGGATCGGTGCCTTCGCCCGGCGCCACCACGACGATCGAGACGCGGCGGTTCTTGGCCATGCTCTCGGGATCGGTATTCGGCGCGATCGGGTGATATTCGCCGAAGCCGGCGCCGACCACCCGCTCCGGACTGACGCCGTCGACGACGAAGCGCTTGACCACGGAAATCGCCCGGGTCGCCGACAGGTCCCAGTTCGAGCTGAACTGCGAGTTGTGAATCGGCGCGGTGTCGGTGAAGCCGTTCACTTGAATCTGATAGGGCAGATCCTTGAGGGCGCCGCCGATCTGGTCGATGAGGCTGAGCGCCGGGCGGGTCAATTCGGCCTTGCCGCTGTCGAAGAGCAGCACCGCATTGATCTCGATGACCACGCCCAGGGACCGCAGCGACACGCGAACCTCGCCCTTTTCGATCATATCCGCGAGCAGCCCGGTCAGGTTCTTGTAGGCGTCGGTGAGACCGGTCACACGGTTCTCGACCTCGCGCTTCAAGGCGGGCGGCAGCTTCTTCACCGGCTGTTCGCGCGAGACGATCGGCGTGTGCACGGGCGAGGGCATGAAGTTGAACGGCCCCTTGTTCGCGGCGGCGAAGCCTTCCGAGCGCAGCGTCGTCGTCCGGCCCATGAAGGCGGTCGAGAACGCCTCCGCCATTTCCTGGAACTTCGAGGAATTGATGTTGGACACCGCGTACATGACGACGAAGGTCGCCAGCAGAAGCGTGGTGAAATCCGCGTAGGAAATGACCCACCGCTCGAGGTTCTCGTGCTTCTTGTCGGGTCTGCGCCGTCGTTCCTTCACCCAGATCTCCCGCCGTCAATCGCCGCGCCCGAGACTCAGCCCGGCTCGAGGGCTTCGCCTTCCTGGTTGGCGGAGCGCGGATTCGCGTCCGCCTCGCCGGCGCCCGCGCCGCTGCTCCCTTCGCCTTCGCCGAGATAGCTTCTGAGCCGCATCTCCAACTGGATGGGCTTCTCCATGATCGCCATGCCGACCATGCCCTCGGTGATCATCTCCAAGCGCCGCGCCCGCCGCCGCGCCAGGAACCGGAGCTTGTTGCCGATCGGCAGGAACAAAAGATTGGCGGAGGCGACGCCGTAGACGGTGGCGACGAAAGCCGTGGCGATGCCGCTGCCGAGCTTCGAGGGGTCATCGAGGTGCGACATGACGGTGATGAGCCCCATGACCGCGCCCAGGATCCCGACCGTCGGCGCGTAGCCGCCCATGCCTTCGTAGATCTCGCCGCCGAGCAGTTCGTCGTGCTCGATCGTCATGATCATGGTTTCCATGACGTTGCGGATCTGCGAGGGCTCGACGCCGTCGACGACGAGACGCAGCCCCTGGCGGAGAAACGGGTCCTTCTGCTGGTCCGCCACCGCATCGAGCGCGAGGATCGACTGCCGGCGCGAGATCCGAATCCACTGCATGATCGTTTCGACGAGTTCGGGCGAATCGTCGCGCGGCGGTAGGAACACCCACAGCAGCATCTTGAGCCCGCGCAGAAAGATCTTGAGCGGCGTTTGCAGCAGCACCGCGCCGATCGTGCCGCCGCCGACGATGACGAAGGCCGGCAGTTGCAGCAGGGATCCGAGGTTGCCGCCATCGAGCGCCATCGAGATGAGCACGCAGGCCACGCCCATCACGACGCCGATGATTGATAGAATATCCACCCGTCATCCTCCTGGCGCCGAGGACGGCGCCGCCTCGGCGTCGTTCCACGCGCCGAGCGCCGTCCGCAGCATGAGAAGCGCCCGGCCATGCGCGCGGCATATCGTCGACTTGTCGAGGCCCAAAACCTGGCCGACCTCGTCCATGTTCAACTCGTGCTCGTAGTAGAGCGAGACCACCATCTTCTCGCGCTCCGGCAGCGCGGCGATCGCCTCGGCCAGCGCGGCGACGACGCGGGTTTTCTGCAGCGCGGTCTCCTGGCTGCCGGGAACGCGCAGACGCTCGTCGTCGCCGGCGACAAACTCGTCGAGATTGAGCAGGCGGATGCCCGCGACTTCGACCAACGCCTCGTGGTATTGCGCCAATGGAATTCCCATCGCGCCGGCGATTTCCTCGTCCTCGCCATGGCGGCCGAGGCGCTGCTCGATGGCGCTCATCGCTTGGGATGCCGCACGCGCGAGCCGCATGATCCTGACCGGCGCCCAGGCCTCGCGCCGCGCCTCGTCGATCATCGCGTTCACGATCGAGCGATGGAGCGCCGCCTCGCCACCCGGCGGCACGCCGCCGCCACGCATGATCCGCAGCACCGCGATGAGCCCGGCCTGGATGAGATCGTCGAGCTGCACGCTGTCGGAAAGACGGCCCTTCAAATGCGTTGCGACCGTCTTGACCAGCGGCACATAGCGGCGGATGATTTCGGTCTCGTCGAGCTCGACGCAATACGCCGCGGCATAGGTGTCGGAGGCGTGCCGCGCTAGGCTCGCTTCGTCCAGCGCCTGCGGCGGCGCGCGCGCGCCGCTCCCTGCGGTTCCGGCGCTAGCCATTCACCACCTTCGCCTGTTGCCGGCCGAGCAGCTCGACGACCTTGATGCGCTTTTCCGCGGGGATTTCCTGGTAGGAGAAGACCCGGATGCGCGGACGCACCGGCCGCAAGAGCTGCGCCATGAGCTCGCGCAGCTCGGGCCGCACAGCGAGCGCCGCGACCGGCGCCACCAACTCGAGCCGCGCCGCCGCCGCCGCCGCCAAGCCGCGCAGCTCGCCGGCGAGCGCCGGCTCGATGCCGAAGGTTCCGGTGCCGCTCGCAAGACGCAGCACCTCCTGGAGCAGCTTTTCGAGATCGCTCTCGAGCGCCATCACCTTGAGCTCGTCCACCGCGCCGAAGACGTTCTGGACGATAAAGCCGCGCAGCTTGATGCGGACGGTCTCGAGCAGCGCCTTGGGGTCTTGGTTTCCGGCCTCTTCAATCAGGGTCACGACGATGGTTCGAAGATCGCGGATCGGCACGTGCTCGACGAGCAGCCCGCACAGCACCTTGTGGACGACGGTCAGGGGCAGGAGCTTGGGCGTCAACTCCTCGACCAGCTTGGGGAGCTGCTTACCGAGAAAGGCGAGAACGCCGTCGAGCTCGGCCCGGCCGAACAAGGTTTCGATGTTGTCCTTGATGACGCGCTCGAAATGTGTGGCGATGACCACCGCGGCGTCGAAGACGGTGTAGCCGGCGGCGCGCGCCTGCTCCGCCATCGCCGGCATGATCCATTGCGCCGGCCGGCCGAATACCGGGTCGCGCGTCGGGATGCCGTGAATCTCGCCGAGCGTCTTGTCGGCGGGAATGGCGAGGAGCTTGTCGGGATGGACTTCGCCGGCGGCGCGCTCGACGCCATAGACCATGATGCGGTAGCCGGTCGAGCGCAAATCGGCGTTGTCGCGGACATGAACCACCGGCACGAGAAAGCCGAACTCGCGCGAGACCTGCTTGCGGACGGCGCGCAAGCGGCGCAGGAGCCCGCCGTCGCGGTCCTTGCTGACCAGACCGACGAGGCGGTAGCCGACCTCGACCTCGAGGGGCTCGACCAGTTCCACGACGCCGATATCGATCTCCTCGGGCTCGGTTGGCTTGACCGCCGGCGCCGGCTTCTGCTGCTGGACCCGGCTGCGTTCGCGGTAGATCCACCAGCCGGTGCCGCCCAGGACCAGCGCGAAAAACAGAAACGGCAAATGCGGCATGCCCGGCACCAGGCCGAACAGCCCGACGATGCCGCCGGTGAGCCACCACACCTTGGGAAACGCCGAGAGTTGGGCGACGAGCTGATTGCCGACGTCGTGGCCGGTCGAGACGCGGCTGACGATGACGCCTGCCGCGGCCGAGATCACCAGCGCGGGGATTTGCGCCACGAGGCCGTCGCCGATCGTCAAGAGCGTATAGGTCTCTCCGGCTTCGGCGAGGCTGAGGCCATGCTGCCAGACGGCGATGACGAGGCCGCCGATGAGGTTGATGAAGAGAATCAGGATCGCGGCCACCGCATCGCCGCGCACGAACTTGCTGGCGCCGTCCATGGCGCCGAAGAAATCCGCCTCATGCGCCACCTCCTGGCGCCGGCGCATCGCCTCTTCCTGGTTGATGAGGCCGGCGTTGAGATCGGCGTCGATCGCCATCTGCTTGCCGGGCATGCCGTCGAGCACGAAGCGGGCGGCGACCTCGGCGATGCGGCCCGAGCCCTTGGTGATCACCACGAAGTTGATGATGACCAATATGGCGAAGACGGCGATGCCGACCGCGTAATTGCCGCCGACGACGAAGGCGCCGAAGGATTCGATGACGTGGCCCGCCGCCTCCGAGCCGAGATAGCCGTCGAGCAGGATGACGCGCGCGGCCGCGACGTTGAGCGACAGCCGCAACAGCGTCGTCACCAGGAGCAAGGTCGGAAATGCCGAGAAATCCGTCGGCTTCGTCGTATAGAGCGACGCCAGCAAGATCATCAGCCCGAAGCAGATGTTGAAGGTGAAGAGAACGTCGAGCGCGAAGGGCGGCAGCGGCACGATCACCATCGCCAGAATCAGGACGAAGGCAATGGGCGCCGCGAGCGACGGCAAGTGCCGCCGCCACGCGCCGAGCGCCAAGCCTCCCGCGACTGGCGGTGCTTCGACGGTCACGACAGCATCCGCGGCAGCCCCGTCAGGATCAGCACGGCAAAGGTTTCAAGCCGGCGCAAGAGCCACGGGCCGAGCACCGCCAGCACCGCCGCGGTGCCCAGGAACTTCGGCACGAAGCTCAAGGTCATCTCGTTGATCTGCGTCACCGCCTGAAACAGGCTCACCATCACGCCGACCGACATCACCACCGCCAGAATCGGCCCGGCGACATAGAGGATGGTCAGCAACGCCCCTTGTCCGGCCTCGGAGAACTCCCCCACTTCTCACCCCCTAGCGTAGTCGCTTGACCCGCTCGGCCTGGCTCACCACGTCGATGAAGCGCAGGCCGAGCTTCTCCTCGTTCACCACCACGACCTCGCCGCGCCCGATCAGCACACCGTTGACGCGCACGTCCAAGGGCGCGCCCGGGCCGCGGTCGAGCTCCACCATCGAGCCGCGCCCGAGATGGAGCACGTCGCGGATCGGTATTTCCGTGCGGCCGAGTTCGACCGAGAGGCGAACCGGAATCTCCAGCACGAGATCGAGTTTCGAGGTGTCCGCCGCGCCGCCGCCGGAATCCGGCGCCGCACCTTCCGCCGCCGGCCCGGAGGGATCGCCCGGCAGATCGGGCGGCTCGAAGGCCGTCGGTTGGCCGTCGGCGAGCGCCGGGGCGGACGGGTTAGTATTCGGGTCGGCCATCGTCACTTCTCCCATCGGACCAAGCGTTGGTGATGAATTCCTGCAGCGTCGACAGACGCTCCTCGATCCTCACCGCGAGCTTGCTCCCGTGTTTGCCCCAGCGCCCGCGAAACAGCGGCAGGCCATTCGCTTCGACCGTGACGGAGTTCGGCTGGTCGATCTCGAAGATGTCGCCGCTCCGAATCGCCAGGAGATCGCCGATGGACATCTCGAGTTGTGTCAGCTCGACGCGCAGCGGCATCGTCGCTTGCTCGACGCCGTGCTTCAGCAGTTCGTACCAGCGCCGGTCCTGATCCACCGAATCCGCGACGACGCCCGACATCAGCTGATCGCGCAGCGGCTCCAGCGTCGTGTAGGGAATGCAGATCATGAGCTTGCCCCGGCCGTTATCGACCTTGGCGAGAAAAGTGCTGACGATGACCACCTCGCTCGCCGTCGCCACGCTGGCGAATTGCGGGTTGAATTCGAGCCGCACGATGTCCGGCTCGAATTTCTCGATCGGATTCCAGGCGAGGACGAATTGCTCGAGCGCGGTCTCGACGATGCGCCGCATGACCTTCTGCTCGACCGGTGTGAAATCGCGCCTGTCCATCACTACGGGGAAGCGCCCGTTGCCGCCGAAGCGGCTCTCGATGATCGAGGTCACGAGCTCGGTGTCGGCCGCCACCAGCATCGTGCCACGCAGCGGCTTGAGGTTGACCAGCGCCATGTAGCTCGGGTCTTCGAGACTCTCGAGGAGCTGCGAGTGCTTGAGGAGCTCGATCGAGCCGCCGGACAGCTCGATCGCCTTGCGCATGTGCTGGAATAGAGCGGCGCGGAGATAGCGGGAGAAGCGATCGTTGATAATCTCCAGCGTCGGCATCCGCGCACGGGTAAGCCAATCCGCGACGAAGAGATTGTAGCGGCGGACCGATGTCTGATCGGATTCGTCAGACATAGATGCTCACGGTCGAGCCGGACGAAGATTGCTGGTAGCTCGGCTCCGGCGCCAACGGCTGCGCTGCGGCGCCGCGCCGGTTCGGCGATCCCGCCGGATTGCCGGAGCGGTCGCGCGGTCCGGACGCATCGGCGCCGACCCAGGCGCCGGTCAAAGTGTAGCCGGCGCCGCCGAGATCGCTGCGCAGCTGGCCGATCGCCAGATTGATCGCCTGCTGCACCGCAGGCTGCGGCGAGCCGAACCAGGCCGAGACGTCGCGGCCCTCGACCACGACCCGCACCGTGAGATCGCCGAGTTCGGGCGGATGCAGGCGCAGCACCGCCACCTGGCCGCCGCCCGCGGCCATCGCCATCACTTGGCGCGCAATGCCTGCCGGCAGATCGGTCGGTCCCCGCGCGGCGGCCGCGGCGCCGGACCCGCCCGCAACCGGCGCCGGCGCCGCAGCGCTATCGCTCAAGACGACGCCGATCGCAGAGTTCGGATCACCCGTCTGAGCCCGCGTCGCCGCTGCCCCCGGCGCCGCGCCGGTGTCGGGCGGCCCAGCAATTTCGCCGCTGGTAAATCGGGCAGAGGACGGTTGGATTGCCGCGAGAAGCGCCGGCGCCGCGGCGGCATCGACGGCGGCGGCGGGCGGCGGCGATGCCGCGAATCCGGACCCCGCGTCGGGCGCCGGATCGGATTGCGCTTGCCCTGCTCCGCCACTGTCGGAGCCAAGCGGCAGTGGCGGCGCGGTCGTGGCGGAATCGATGAACGCGGCAACCCCGGAGGACACGGCCCCGTTGCTGGCGAGAGGAGGGCTGGCGCCGGCCGCATTCACGAGGTTAAGACGCGATGCCACGGCATCGGCAGCCATTCCTGCAGGCTGAGGACCCGTTGCCGTCGCGCCGCTGCCGGCGGACGTCGTTGCGGCGCCTTGGCTCGACGCCGTGACAAGCGCCGCGCGGCCTGCGCCGATCGAAGCAGGAGTCTCGACCGGGCTTGTCGAGTCTGACGCCGAGCTAGCCACAGTCTGCGCAACCGGCGCCGCAACGACAAGCTGAGCCGCCGCACTCGGCGCTGCCGCGGCGGCCATGCGCTTCTTCTCGCCCGGCGCTGGCGCCGCGTCGGCGCTTGGGCCGGCGCTGCCCGCGCTGCCTTTCGCGCCGGCGACGACCGCGGCCGCGAGCGTACCGCCGGCACCGATGTTGCCGTCTTGAATGGCGAGCGCGGCGGTGTCGCCGTCTCTTGCTCCGGCATTGGCGGCCGAAGGATCGGCGGCCGATGTGGCGCCATCGCTCGCCGCCGCGGTGCCGCGTTGGCTCGCGGCTGGCGCGTCCGCGGCGGGCTTGCCGGAGCCGCTCGACGCGGCAGTCGCGGTGGACTGGCCATCGCTCGAATCGGCAGAGCCGGCATCGGCATCGGCGGCATCCTTCGCCGCCGGGGCGGCGGAAGCGGTTGCCTGATGGAGCGCCGCGGTGAAGCCGGTGTCGGTCTGGATCGCGTCGCTCCGCGATCCCTCGCCGGTTTTGGGCGAGAGCTCGACGGTGCGGCCGGAGCCGATGCTGCGTACGGATGACATGCAGCCACGCTCCCCCTAGGCCACGAGATCGTTGGTGTCGGTCCGCAGGATGATCTTGCCTTCGGCCTCGAGACGCTGGGCCGCGGCCAGGATCTCCTTCTGCGCCGCCTCCACCTCGGTCACGCGCATCGGGCCCTTGGCGTCGATTTCCTCGCGCAGCGATTCGGCCGCGCGCTGCGACAGATTGCGGAACACCTTCTCGCGCAGATTGGGATCGGCGCCCTTCAAGGCCGGAACCAGCAGATTCTGATCGACCTCGCGCAGCAGGATCTGGAAGTTGCGGTCGTCGACGGCGATGAGATCCTGGAAGACGAACATGTTGTCCATGATGCGCTGCGCCAGTTCCTGATCGACATCCTTGATCGAAGCGAGAACGTGCTGCGCGCGAGTCGCATCGAAGCGATTGAGGATGTTCGCCGCGACCTTGATGCCGCCGACCGTCAGGCGCACATGCTGCAGATCCGCCGCCATCAGATCCTCGAGCGCCTCGTTGAGCTCGCGGACCGCGGCCGGCGGAATGGAATCGAGCGTCGCCAGGCGGGGAATCACCTGATCGATGAGTTCGTCGGGCAGGTATCGAATCAGCTCAGCCGCCCGTTCCGGCTCCATGTATCCCAGGATCATTGCGACGATCTGCGGATGTTCAGAGCGGATCATCTCGACCAGGACCCGCGGGTCGGTCAGCTTGACGGCGTCGATCTTGGCGAATTCGCCGCCGTGCTGAATGCGCTCGACGAATCCGGCAGCCTTCTCCGCGCCCAGCGCCTTCTCCAACGCGCCGCGCAGATAGGCCTCGCCGCCCACCCCGATCGAGGTCTGCTGCAGCATGAGATCGGTGAATTCCTTGAAGACGCCGGAGACCGCGACCGTCGACATGCTTGACAGCCGCGCCATCGCCGCCGACAGCCGGTTGATCTCCTGCGCCGAGAGGTATCTGAGAACGTCGGCCGCTTGGTCCTGGCCGATCGACATCAGCAGGACCGCCGATTTCTCGATGTCGCTGAGGTCGGCCGACTTACCGTCTGTCACGCGATAGCCACTCCCTTATGACGAGCGCGGTGCGGGCGGGATCGTTGGCCGCCAGCGCTCGAATCGTCTCGGTGTCGATGCGGAACACATCCTGCGAGATCGTCGCCGCGGCCGGCGCCGGCGCCGCCGCGTCCTGCGGCTTGCCGCGGTCGGCAGGAACCGCGGCCCGGAGCAAGGCGCCGACCTCGGCGACGCGCTGGGCCGTCGCGACATTCGGCGTGGCAGCGGCGCCCGCGAGCGCCCTGTGGCCGCCGATCCGGCGCAGCATCGGGAACAGTCCGCCGAAAAGCGCAAGCAGGCCCGCGACCGCCAAGATCGCGTTCTGCTCGACGGCGCGCAGCCATTGCTCCTTCCACCAGGGCACGGGCGCCTCGGCTGCGGCCGCGCCGTTGCCGGTGGTGGTGGGAGCGATCAGTCCTTCTTGTTCGAACGGGAGATCGACTACCGTGACGTCGCGATTCTGGCCGACGCCGATCGCCGAGGTCACCAGCGTCTTCGCCGATTTGATCCGCTCCGGCGGGATCGGCTTGCCGGTGGGATTGTTGACGAGGACTGCGACGTTGATCGCCCGCAGCTTCCACGACGGATCCTGCAGGAACGCGTCGGTACGGTCGATGTCGTAGTTGGTGGTGGTGTGGCTGTCGGCGGGGACGGTGAGCGCGGCGGCGTTGGCCGCGGGTTTGCCGCCATTCGCCGCCTGCTCCTCGGCCGGCGGCTTGTTGACCGCCGCGGTCGGCGCGGGGGGCGCCCGGTTCGAGAGAGCGCCGGGAATGCCCATGGCTTGGTCGCCGTTGCCGTCGGCGGGGTGCACGTGGAGCGTCTCGTCCTGACTCAGCACGTGGCTTTGGCCGTATTTGACCGAGCTCTGCTTCGATTGCGAGAAGTCGATGTCGGCGTCGACGGAGATGCGGAAATTGCCGCGGCCGAAGACTGGCGCCAGGAGATCGGTGATGAGCGCCTCGTAGCGGGCGCCGATTTGGCGCGCGATCTCGAGCTGCTCCGGCACCTGCTGCAGCCCCTCCCGGCCGGCGGAGCTGAGCACGCGGCCGGTCTGATCGACGACGGTCACATTCTCCTGCGCGAGGCCGGGCACGCTCGAGCCGACCAGGCCGACGATGCCTCTGACCTGCGAACCCGTCAGCTGCACCCCTTGGCGCAGCCGGACCAGAACCGAGGCGCTCGGCTTCGGCTGGTCGGCGAGGAATCCCGTCTGTTTCGGCAGCGCCACCGTCACCTTGGCGGAAGAAACGCCCTCGACCTCGCCGACGGTGCGCGACAATGCGGCCTCGATGCCGCGGACGTAATGCACCTGCTCGACGAAGGGGCTCACGCCCAACGCCTCGTTGTCGAGCAGCGCCCATTCGTCGTGGTCCTGCTTCGGCACGCCGCGCGCCGCCAATTGCAGCCGCGCCCGGCCGACATCGGTCGCCGGCACCAGGATCACCCGGCCGCCTTCGGTGATGCGATAGGGAATATTGAGCTTCTGCAGTTCGTTGATGACGTGGCCGCCGTCCTCGCCCGAGAGTCCGGCATAAAGGACGGCGTTGCTGGAATTCCCCGACCAGAGATAGGCGATGGCAAGCACGGCGGCGGCGACCGCCCCGCCCGCGGCCAAGGTGAACCAACCCCTGCCGCCGAGCGCCGGGCCGACGCGCTCCATCATGCTCCTCGGCAAGATCCCGTCGAGTACCGCCACGTATCACCCTGGACGCTAGACCTGCATGTTCATGATGGTGGTGTAGGCGGCGGCGACCTTGTCGCGCACCGTCGCCGCCGTCTGCAGCGCAAGATTGGCTTCCTCGAGCGAGATCATCACGTCGCTCAAGGAGATGTCGCTACCGCCCGCGGCGAAGGACTTGGCCGCCGCCGAGGCCGAGGCGATGTGGCTGTCGACCCGGTTGAGCGCCGCGCCCAGCGCTGCGAGAAAGGACGCGCCGGAGCCGGTGGCGTCCGCGCTTTCGGAAAGCGCGGGCGGCGGCGCGCTCGCGGCGCGCGCAAGCGCGCCCAGGTCCGCCGTCGCCGAAGCCATTGCGGTGATCGGATCTGTCATGGCCTCGACCGCAGACCCGTCCGCGCCGGGCGTTGCCCGAGACGGCGGCGATGCTCGAAGAAGACGAGTCGCGCGAAAGATTCGCTGATCGCCTCCGACATCTCCGACAGCGCCGCCTCGATGTGCCAGCCGCCGTTCCGGCCGCCGGGCATGCAATCGACGACGCGGCCCAGAAGCGCCACTGGCTCGCGATAGGCGCCGCTGAAATAGAGGCGAAGCAGCAGCCAGCCTCCGACCACGAGCGGCTCAGGCGACGACCAGGCGATCAGGTCGAGCCCGACCTCGATCTCGCGCGGCTCGGGCAGAACGACGTCGCGATAGCTGAGCCGGCTCAGCATCTCGATGATCAGATCGAGCTTCAGGCGGATCGGCACCAAGGCTTCGGCGAGCCGCTCATCCGCCGCCCGCGGCGCGGCATCGAGATCGATCCGCTGCAGCAGCACCTCGAGGACGCCGCGGTTCTGCTGCTCGAGCGCGTCGAGCGCCGCGGCCGAGGGCGGGCCTTCCACCGGCTCCCAAGACAGGGGGATGACGAGGCGGCTCGAGAAGGTCGGACGGTCCAGCGACATCACGTCCGACCCGGCGACGGATGCGGCGCGCCCGTCCCGCCGGTCGGCCGGCGGCGGGGGAGAAACCGCATCGACTTCTCACGGATCGTGAACATGGGGCCGCACTGACTTGACGAACATAGAAAATTTCGCAAGAACCATACCATAGGCCGGCGCGGGCGGGCAAGCCTTTGCAAGCCGATTGGCCGACGGGATCAGGCCGCGATGATTGGCACGGATTAGTTAACGACTTGGTAAGCGGTGGCGCGCCAAGAATCGCCCTTGTCCCGTCATGGTGCGACGGGGCCCTGTCATTCGAGAGCAACGATGAGCCGGGAGCTTCGACGGATCTTCCTCACCAGCCAAGAGGTCGGGGACGCTCTCAACGCCTTCCGCAAAATGGACGCCAGGTTCCTGCCGCCCGGGAAGATCTGCGAGGTTCAGGCCGGCCCCGAGACCGTCACCGTCATGATCGAGATGAAATACGTCGACAACGTGCATGTCCTCGATTTCAAGATCCCCTATGCCAGGCTGACCGACATTCTCGTCAATTACTGCGTCGAGCGCGGCATCCCCGTGCCGCGGGTGGGCAAGAAGGGCTGCCTCCTGGTCGAGAACGAGGTCGTCCTGGAGATCGCCGTGAACAACGAGCCGGCGCATGCCGGCGTCATGCACGCGGTCGGCGGGCGCTGAGGCAGGCGCCGCGCGAGGTTTAGGAACGGGTGACGTAGACGTCCGCCCCGGCGCCATCCGATTGCGGCGGCGCCGCCTCGACCCGAAGATCGGCGGGCGAGACGCCGAGTTGCGCCAGCGCCAGGGCCACGGCCTTGGCGCGGTCCAGCGCCAGGGTGACGCTCGCCAATTGCTGCGCCGGGTCTCTGGCGCCTGAGCCCTCGCCATAGCCGACGATCCGTATCGTCCCGCCATGCACGCGGTAGAGCGTGGCGATGTCGACGAGGTCGCCGCGATGATCGCTCGGGAGCCGGGCCGAGCCCTGGGGAAAGGCGATGCCGACGATCTGGTCGGCCGCGGCACCCGGCGGATTTGCCGGCGTCTCGGCAGGAAGCGGCGCCGGCGCGGCGAGCACGGCCGCGCCGGTCGCATCGGAACCGGCGGCAGACGCGCCCGACCGCGTCTCGGCCAGTTTCGACGGCGCAAGGGCGGGAGCGTTCGGCTGCGACAACGCGGGCGATAGGCGCAATTTGGCCGCCGGCAGCGGCGCGCCGGCGTCACGGTATCGATCGAGATAGGCCGTGCCGACAAGCGGCAAGGCGACGGCGAGCAGGCAGAGGGCCAGAACCGCCATCCCGAGCGCGTCGCCGAAGATCGCGGCGGAGACGCGGCGGTCCTCCCATCCGAACGCTAGGCCAGATTTCATCGCTTCCCCCGAGCGGCGCCAAGCGGCGCCGGTAACTTGACGAAACCCGAAAATATCGAAATAGACGCTATCACGGCGGCGCCGGCGCTGGCAAGCGCCGGCCGAAGCCGCGGCGCCGGAGGTTTGCCGTCACCCGAGGACCGTGTGCCGGCGTCCAACGTCGCCGCGGCCGAAAAATTTCCTGGGTTAACTTTACTTCCGCGGCCGGCGCAGGCAGATTCGGGCGCCCTCAGCCGCCGGCGCCGGACACCCGAAGCCGGACCGGCGGACGTCGCAACGCAAGAACGGAAGGTGTCGGATGGGCGCGGATAATGTCCTGCTGTTCCCGGGCCGGCGGCGCAAGCCCGCGGTCGCCGGGCGCCGCATGCGCACCGACTGGCCCGCCGAGATCAAGTTTCACGACAGCGCGCTGCGCTGCACGGTCGCAGACATTTCGCCCGAAGGAGCCAAGCTGCAGCTCCTGACCTTGCCCGAGGCGGGCAGCCGCGTCTGGCTCAGCCTCGACAGCACGCCGCTCATCGCGGCGGAAGTGGCGTGGCGGCGCCACGCGCATATCGGGCTGCGCTTCATCGCCGAGCAGCGCTGGGTTGCCCATTTGCAGGCGCGTTGCCCCTTCGCCTGGTCGCGGTGAAGCCCGGGGGCGCGCGCCGCCCCGACACCGCCGAACCTCGTTGCTCTTAACGCACGGCATAATGCCGGCGCGCGCCGCGCCTTAGCGCGATGTTAACCAATGTTCCCGGAGAATCGGCGCGGGCCTTCTCGCGTGTGGTTCATGTCATGACGGTCGATGGCGCAATCTCCTTGAAACGCGAAACCTTTTCCGCCGGTCTCGGGCTACGCCGCTGGTACGTCGCGCGCAACGGCGAGAGCCGCGGCCCGCTTTCGGATGTCGAGCTCGTCTGGCTTGCCGGCGACGGCTCGATCGCGCCGGAGGATTTCATCTGGCGGCCGGGCTACCTCGGCTGGACCCAAGCCGACAAGATCGCCGGCCTGCTCATCCCCCCCGACGTGCCGGAGGGCGGGTCGCCCCCGCCTGCGGATCTGACGCCGCACGAGCCGCCGCCGCCTCCAGTTGCGCCGCCGCTCGCCCGCGCCGCCATGCCGGAAGCCACCTCGGCGCCGACCCGGCAGCCCGATCCGCCGCCCGCACCGAAGCCGGAGCCGCCGATTGCCGCCGCCGCTGCGGCCGCGCCGCCGGCGCCGATGCCCGCCGATACACCCGCGCCCGAGATCGCCGCGGCGGCGGAGCCCGCCGATGAATCCTTGCGCGCCCTGCTCCTGGCGATCGGCACGCCGTCGCAGCCGGCGGTCTCCTATGTGAAGCGCCATTGGCGGGGCGAGTTGCCGCTGGTGTGGAGCTTCTGGGTGAACGGCGTGCTGTTGACCGGTCCGGTCGTCGCACTCTGCGCCTGGATCATCTTCTCGCTCGACGGCGCGACCCACATGCCCGTTTCGCTTGCTGCAATCGGCGGCGCCGGCCTGCCCTCCTGGATTTGGGCGTTCGCGGCAAGGCTGCTGCTCATTCCCGCGATCGCCATCCAAGTCTGGTGCATCGTCGGCATCTTCCGCAGCGCCTGCCGCCGCGAAGGCATGTGGGGCGAGGTCGCGACCGCGACCGCCGTGTGCAGCGCGCTGTGCTGCACCGTATTCACGCTTCTAATGCTGCGCGGCTGAGCCCCGCATTGCGCCGCCACGGTGCGGCGCGGCTTGACCGGCACAAGCGAACCCGCCACAACTCTCCGGCGTATACCGCGTGTAAACGCGGGTCAATGTGACGGTGGAGGCGTCAGATGCGGGGTTTCATTGCCATGCTGCTGCTCGGCGCAGCGGCCCTGCCGTTGCTCGCGGATCCCGCGGCAGCGGAGCAGTCGCGCGCCCAGTTCGGCGTGACCATCGGCCGCGGCTTCGTGCGCGCGCCCGGCCAGTTCGAAGCGTTCGAGCATTTCCGCCATCGCTTCTCCAGCGGTCTCTTCCAAGGCTATTGCTGCGTCTCGCTGCCGGACGAGTATGGCGGCATGCCCGGGATCGTCGTCATCAACGCCAACCTGCCGCCGCCGCCGCCACCGCCCATCGCAAATTTGCATATGACCGTCGAGAAGACGGCGCAAGGCGTCACTATCGTGCGCGGGCCGGCGATCCTGCCCTGAGCTACTGGGCGAAAGCGCGGAGAAGGAAGACGGCGCCGATGACGGCGAACAGCGCCGCGCCGCCATAGCGCATCGCCTTGAGCGGCAGCCGGTCGGCGAAAGCCCGGCCGAGAAAGACCACCGGCAAATTCGCCAGCAGCATCCCGCTCGTCGTCCCCGTCACCACCGCGGCAAGGAAGATCACCGGGAGATTGGCCAGCACCATGCCGCTCGTCGTCCCGGTCACGACCGCAGGAAGATTCTGGTAGCCGGCGGCGAGCGCGACGGTCGCGATCTGCGTCTTGTCGCCGATCTCCGCCAAGAAGAACGCAACGAGCGTCGTCAGGAAGACGCCCCGGTTCATGGTCACGTCCTGATCGAGCCGGTCCTGCCTGAGCGTCCACAACGCCATCGCCAGCATGCTCGCGCCCACCGTAGCGTCGAGCACCATGGTCGTCAGGAAGCGGCCGAACCACGCGCCGATGAGACCCGCGGCCAGATGATTGGCGAGCGTCGCCCCGAGAATGCCAGCGAGGATCGGCCAGGGCTTGCGATAATGCGCCGCCAAGACCAGCGTCAGGAGCTGCGTGCGGTCGCCCATCTCGGCCACCGCCACCGTCGCCAGCGAAACCAGGAAGGCTTCCATCGAGCCGCCTGCCGGCCGGGCGGGTGACGGACCACGGCCGACCCCTCCCGCCCGGCTGCGGCGAGGTCGAACCGATGGTCTCGCCATGCCATATCGGCCCCGTGCGCCATGGCGTCTCCGCCAAGCATGTTGACGCACGGCCCGGCCATCACGGCCGGGCGGCTACTCCCCAAGGGATAGGCTGGTTTTACTCCGCCCCGCCGCCGTCGGCAAGCGGGGGCTCACCCCCACACTTCGCGCGCGGTCTCGACGACGAGGCGGAGCTTGGCGGCCTGCTCCGCGGGCGTGAGCGCATTGCCCTCCATGGTCGAGGAAAAGCCGCATTGCGGCGACAGGCAGAGCTGGTCGAGCGGAACGTATTTCGCCGCCTCGTCGATGCGCCGCTTCAGATCGTCTTTCATCTCGAGCGCGCCCTTTTTGGTGGTGACGAGGCCCAATACGACCATCTTGCCCTTGGGCACGAAGCGCAGCGGCTCGAAGCCGCCGGAGCGGGCGTCGTCGTATTCGAGGAAGAAGCCGTCGACCGCGAGCTCGTTGAACAGCGCCTCGGCCAGGAAATCATAGGCGCCCGAGGCATTCCACGACGAGCGGAAATTGCCGCGGCAGCTATGGGTGCAGACGGTCATGCCCGCCGGCTTGCGTTTGAGCGCATCATTGATGAGGCGGATATAGGTCAGATGGATGCGCTCGCCATCGACGCCGTTCCGCGTCATCGCCGCGCGCTCGGCGGGATCGCACAAGGTGGCGTAGGTCGTGTCGTCGAGCTGTAGATAGGTGCAGCCGAGCTTGCCGAGCCGCTCGATCTCTTCGCCATAGACCGCAGCGACATCGTGCCAGAACTGCGCGATGTCCGGATACGCCTTGCCCGGGAAATTGGGACCGCTGCGGCGGTGGATCATGCTCGGCGCCGGTATGGTCTGTTTGGGCGTCGCCTTCGCCACCCCCTTCAGGAACTGGAAATCCTCGCCGAAGATGGTCCGCTCGAGCGTGAGCGGCCGCGTGATCTTGATGCCGTCGACCGAGAAGTCGATGTCGCCTTGATCGCCGTGGAAATGCACCTGAACCTTGTCGTCCGATTTCGCGACCCCGCCGATCTGATAGATGAAGTCCATATGCCAGGAGCGGCGGCGGACCTCGCCGTCGGTGACGGCCTCGAGCCCGGCCTCCTCCTGCATCTTGACGAGATTGCGGATCGCCGCATCCTCGACCGCGCGCAGTTCGACGGCGCCGATGCGTCCCGCCGCCAGATCCTCGCGCGCCTTTTTGACCTCGGGCGGGCGGAGCAGGCTGCCGACGTGATCGGCGCGGAAGGGCGGCTTGGTGCGATGCGCCACGGCGTTCCTCGTCGCTTGTTTGCCCGCGACTCTATCGAGGCGAAAACCGGCGCGCAAACCCCGCCCTTGTCGCCGGACGCTGGGCGGCGTCAAATGCCGGCGGGAGAAGCGGATGCCCAGACTGATCGGCAAGCCCATACCGCGCTTCGAGGATCTCCGCCTGCTGCGCGGCAAGGGGCGCTACACCGACGATTTGCGCCTGCCGCGCGAGGTCCATGCGGTCTTCCTGCGCTCGCCGCACGCGCATGCCGAGCTGCGATCGATCCGCCGCGAGAGCGCCCTGGGGATGCCGGGCGTGCTCGCCGTGCTCAGCGCCGCCGAGTGGCGCGCCGACGGGCTCAAGCCCATCCCGCATCTGCCCAATACCATCGACGCGCTCGACGTGAAGAAGCCGGCATTTCGCGCCGACAACGCGAGTGTGATCTTCGACGAGCGGCCGCTGCCGCTGGCGGAGGGTCGCGTGCGCTATGTCGGCGAGCCGGTGGCGCTGGTCGTCGCCGAGACGCTGGCCTTGGCCAAGGACGCGGCCGAGCGCGTCGCGGTCGATTACGCGCCGCTGCCCGCGGTCGTGTCGGTCGGCGACGCGCTCGCGCCGGAAGCGCCGCTCCTGCATGCGGGCGCGCCCGGCAATCTCTGTCTCGCGGCGGAATGGGGCGATGCGGCGGCGACGGCGCGCGCGCTCGGCGAGGCCGTGCTGGTGGTGCGTCACGACTTCATCAATCAGCGTGTCGCCAATGCGCAAATGGAGCCGCGCGCGGCGATCGGCATCGTCGATGCCGAAAGCGGCGAGCACACGCTCATCGCCGGAAGCCAAGGCGCCCACCGCCAGAAGATGGCACTCATCGAGGCGCTGCAGCTGCCGCCGGACAAGGTCCAGGTCGTCTGCCCCGATGTCGGCGGCGGCTTCGGCGGGCGGACCATGGTCAATGTCGAGGCGGTGCTCGTGCTGTGGGCGGCGCGGCGCCTCGGCCGGCCGGTGCGCTGGACGAGCGAGCGCGGCGAGGCGTTCTTGAGCGACTATCAGGGCCGCGACGCGGTGACCCGCGCGGCGCTGGCGCTCGATCGCGACGGCAGAATCCTGGCGCTCGACATCGCGCTCTTCGGCAATGTCGGGGCCTATCCCGTCTCCTATGTGCCGCTCGCCAATGGCTATCGGATCGCATCGACGGTTTATCGCGTGCCGGCGGCGCATATGCGGATCACGGGCGTGCTCACCAACACCGTGCCGACCGGCCCCTATCGCGGCGCCGGCCGGCCCGAGGCGACCTTCGTCATCGAGCGGCTGCTGGACATCGCGGCACGGCGCCTGCGCCTCGATCGGCTCGAGCTGCGCCGCCGCAATCTGGTGCGGCGCGAGGATTTGCCCTACCGCACCGCCATGGGCCTCACCTTCGACAGCGGCGACTTCCTCGGCAACATGGCGCGCGCCGCCGAGTTGGCGGATTGGGCGGGGTTCGCTTTGCGCCGCGCCCGCGCGGCGGAAGCGGGCAAGCGGCGCGGCATCGCGCTCGCCAATTACGTCGAGGCGCCGGTCGGCGCGCCGCAGGAGAAAGTCATTGTCACCGTCCAGCCCGACGACCGGATCGAGATTCTGACCGGCACGCAATCGACCGGCCAGGGCCACGAGACCAGCTTTGCCCAGGTGGTGGGCGAGCAATTGGGCGTCGGGGCAGAGCAAATTGCCCTCGTCTCCGGCGACACGAGGCGGCTCGGCATCGGCGGCGGCACGCATTCCGACCGCTCGATGCGGCTTGCCGGCACGCTGCTGGTCGAGGCCGCGGCGAAGATCATCGCCCAGGGCCACGGCCTTGCCGCGTTTTTGCTCGATGCGCCCGAGCGCGACATCGAATTCGCCGACGGGCTGTTTCGCGTCAGGGACAGCAACCGTTCGCTCGGCCTCTTCGATCTTGCGCGCGCGCTCGAGGATCGCCGCGATCTGCCGCCGGAGCTGCAGGCCCCGCTCGTTGCCGAGGCACAGTTCGTCGGGCGCATTCCCGCGCATCCGACCGGCGCCGCGGTCTGCGAGGTCGAGATCGACGGCGAGACCGGGCGCGCCTCGATCCTCCGCTACACCGCCGTCGACGATGCCGGCCAAGTCATCAATCCGCTCATCCTCGACGGCCAGATCCATGGCGGCATCGCGCAAGGCGCGGGCCAGGCGCTGATGGAGCGGGTCGTTTGGGAGCACGCGACGGGCCAGGTGCAAAGCGGCTCGTTCATGGATTACGCCATGCCGCGCGCCGACGATTTCCCGAACTTCGCGGTCGAGAGCGTCGAGGACCCGACCCAAGGCAATCCGCTGCGCGTCAAGGGCGGCGGCGAGGCCGGCACGACGCCTGCCGCCGCGGCAATCATCGGCGCCATCGCCGACGCGCTCGATGTCGAGCATGTCGAGATGCCCGCGACGCCCGAGCGTCTCTGGTCCATCATCCACGCCAAGCGCGAGGCAAGCTAGTCGAGGCAACCGGCCGAGCGATCGAGTATGCTGAGCGACACCAGCCGGGATTGCCCCATGGATACGACCCACCCCGCTAATCCGCAACTTTCGGCCGATCTCGATCTCGAGCGCTTTCGCTTGAGAAACTTTCTCGCTGGGCTCGGCGCCGATGAGGTCGAGATCCGCGAGCAGCCGATCGATCTCGCCGATGTCGCGGCAGCGCTCGAGGCCAATGCCAAGGCGGTGTGGTTCAAGAGCGTCGGCCCGGAGCGCGCCGAGCTTGCCGGCAATGTCGTGGGCTCCCGCGCGCGGCTCGCCCGCGCCTTTGGCGCGACGCCGCAGACCCTGCTCGCCGAGGTCGTGCGCCGCCTCGGTAATTCTCCCGAGATCGTCGAGGTGCCGCGCGAGCGCGCCCCGGCGCAAGCGATCGTCGCGACCGGCAACGCCGTCGACATGACCGCGCTGCCCGTTCATTTGCAGCACGAGGCCGATGGCGGGCTCTATATCTCCGCCGCGATCGATTTCGCGATCGACGCCAAAGCGGGCTGGACCAATGTCGGCATGCGCCGGCTCATGCTGCGCGGGCGGGCCGAGACCGGCATCGATCTGGTGTCGCCGAGCGATCTGCGCGCCATTTATCTCGAAGCGGCGGCGCGCGGGCAGACGCTGCCGCTGAGCTTCACGATCGGCGCCAATCCCACCGACATGGTGGCGGCGACGATGCGGCTGCCGGTCAATGAATTGGGCCTCGTCGCATCGCTGCGCGCGGCGCCGCTCGCCGTGGTCAAATGCATCACCAACGACATCCGCGTGCCGGCCGATGCGGAATATGTCATCGAGGGCTATCTCGATGTGCGCGGCCATGTCGAGGACGAGGGACCCTATGGCGAGTTCCTGGGATATTACGGCGGCGTCAAGCGCAATCCCGTGTTCCACGTCACCGCCATCACCCGGCGCCGCGACGCGCTCTTCCAGACCGTGTCGATCGGCGGGCGGCACATGGATACGACCGATTCGGCGCAGCTCGTCGCGCTCAGGACCGAAGCGACGGTGTGGCGCGCGCTCGAGACCGCGGTGCGCGAGCCGGTCGCCGTCTATGCCACAACGGCGACGGGCGGCATGTTCAATTTGCGCATCGCGCTGCGCCAGCGCGTGCCCGGCGAGGCGCGCAACGCCATTTACGCGGCCTTCGGCTCGCATGCCAACGTCAAGCATGTCTTCGTCGTCGATCCCGACATCGACATCTTCTCGGATGCGCAGATGGATTGGGCGCTGGCGACGCGCTTGCAGGCCGATCGCGGCCTCGTCATCGAGACCGGCCTGCGCGCGCTGCCACTCGACCCCTCGCTGCCGGATGGTGCGCGGATCGGCGCCAAGGCGGGCTTCGATCTGACTTGGCCCTTCGGCCAGGGCGACCGCCTGGAGCGCAGCATCCCCGAGCCGCCGACGCTTTCGGGCGCGCGCTTCCCCTCGCTCGAAGCGGCGCTGAAGCACGGCCCCAAATATTTCTCCGAGCTGATGGCGGCGTCGGGCACGCGCGACGGCCGCGAGATCGTGCTGGCGCTCGACGCGCTGCGCCGCGCGCCCGGCCTCGACCGCGACGCGCGCGGGCGCTACGTGCTCAAGCCGGGGTGATCACCGCGCGCGCCTCGCCCAAACCGATCCCGACATAACCGGCACGCTCGCAGCGGCCGCGCATGACGATCTCGTCGCCGTCTTCGAGGAAGCGTCGCTCCTCGCCATTGGCGAGCTTCAAGGGCTCAGTGCCACGCTTGGTGATCTCGATGAGGCAGCCGAGCGTATCGGGCTCCGGGCCCGAGAGCGTGCCCGAGCCCAAGAGATCGCCGGGGCGCAGATTGCAGCCATTGCTCGCGTGATGCGTCACCATCTGCGCCGCCGTCCAATAGGCGTGGCGCAGATTGCAGCGGCCGAGACGCGCGGCTTCCTCGCCGGTCTCGCGCATCTGCGCCGTGCGCAGCAGGACGTCGATGGCGATGGCGAGCCCGCCTTCTTCCTGATCGCGCGCCGAGGAGAGATAAGGCAGCGGCGCCGGATCGCCCGGCGCGCGGACGAAGGCGCGGCTGCGGAAGGGCTCGAGCGCCGCCATGGTCACGATCCAGGGCGAGATCGTGGTGGCGAAGCTCTTGGCGAGGAAAGGCCCGAGCGGCTGGTATTCCCAGGCCTGGATGTCGCGCGCCGACCAGTCGTTCAAGACGGTGCAGCCGAAGATGTTGTCGGCCGCCTTGCCGATCGGGATGGTCTCGCCTAGAGGATTGCCGGGGCCGATGTAGAATCCCAACTCGGTCTCGTAGTCAAGCGCGCGGGACGGCGCCATCACCGGCGGCTCGTTACCGCGGCGGAGCTGGCCCTTCGGGCGCTTTACGGCTACGCCGCTCGGCACCACCGAGGAGGCGCGGCCGTGATAGGCGACCGGCAGGTATTTGTAGTTGGGCAGCAGCGGATTGTCCGGCCGCAGCAGCCTGCCGACATTGGTCGCGTGGTAGATCGAGCTATAGAAATCGCTGAAGTCGCCGATCTCCGCCGGCAGCAGAAATTCCGCTTGCGCCATCGGCACGAGATGCGGCTCGACTTGGCCGCGGCGCGATTGCCCCTCCGTGCCGAGCAATTGCGAGAGAGCATTGCGCAAGGCCCGCCAAGCCGGCTCCCCCATCGCCATCAGCCGGTTGAGACTGCGCTCGCCCGCGGCGATGGCGGGTTCCTTGGCGCCGCCGGTGAAGAGGCCCGCGCGTGCCGCCGCCGCCATATCGAGGACGCGGTCGCCAATGCCGACGCCGCCGCGCGGCGTCTCGCCGGTTCCGGCCCGGCGGAAGACGCAGAACGGCAAGTTCTGCAACGGAAAATCCGCGCCCGGCGCGTTGGCGGATGGGAGCCAGCTTCGCCGCTTCGGGTCGTGCGTCTCATCGAGCGCGGCCATGGCTCAGCTCCGGAACTGCTTCGCGAACCCGTCCCAGCACGAATCATAGTCGCGCTGCAGCGCCGCCGTCTCGAGCGCGAAGCGCGTGGGGCGCGCGACGAGCCGCGTCTCGAACATGAAGGCCAACGAGTCGCCGAGATAGTGCGGCTTCAGCTCCGCCGTCGAGGCGCGCGCGAAGGTCGTGGCGTCGGGGCCGTGCGCCGCCATGCAATTGTGCAAACTGCCGCCGCCGGGCACGAAGCCTTCGGCCTTGGCGTCATATTCGCCGCGGACGAGGCCCATATATTCGCTCATCACGTTGCGGTGGAACCAGGGCGGCCGGAAGGTGTCCTCGGCCACCATCCAGCGCGGCGGGAAGATGACGAAATCGACATTGGCGGTGCCGGGAATCCCCGAGGGCGAGGTCAGCACCGTGAAGATCGACGGGTCGGCGTGGTCGAAGCTCACCGTGTTGATCGCCATGAAATTGGCGAGGTCGTATTTGTAGGGTGCGTAATTGCCGTGCCAGGCGACGACATCGAAGGGCGAATGGTCGAGATCGGTGGCCCAGAGATTGCCCTCGAACTTCATCACCGCCTGCACCTTCCCGCCCTTGTCCTCGAAGGCGGCGGTGGGTGCGAGGAAGTCGCGCGGATTGGCGAGCCCGTTGGAGCCGATCGGCCCCAATTCGGGCAAGCGGAGCAGCGCGCCATAATTCTCGCAGACATAGCCGCGCGCGTTGCCGTCCGGCAGCCCGACGCGGAATTTGATGCCGCGGCCGATGATGGCGATCTCGCCCGGCTTTGCTTCGAGCGCGCCCAATTCGGTCTCGAGAAGGAGCCGCCCGTCCTGCGGCACGATCAGCAACTCGCCATCGGAGTCGGAGAAGACGCGCTCGCGCATCCCGTGGTTGGCGCAATAGAGATGAATCGCTATGCCGAAGCGCGCGCTCGCATCGCCATTGCCGGCCATTGTGACGAGGCCGTCGACAAAATCCGTCGGCTCCGCCGGCATCGGCAGCGGGTCCCAGCGCAGCCGGTTGGGCGGCGGCTCGGCCTCGGCAAAGGGCGCGCTTCTGAGCCCGCGATTGTCGATCCGCCGGAACGGCCCGTGCATCGCCGAGGGCCTGATGCGATAGAGCCAGCTCCGGCGCAACTCGGCGCGCGGCGCGGTGAAGGCGGTGCCGCTCAATTGCTCGGCATAAAGCCCGAGCGGCGGCTTCTGCGGCGAGTTCCGGCCCTGTGGCAGCGCGCCGGCAACCGCCTCGCTCGCAAATTCGTTGCCGAAGCCTGAGAGATAGCGAAGCTCGGTCATGGCATCCTCGGTCGCCAAGGCGCGGCCCGCAATGACCGCCGCACCGGCTCAATAAGAGAAGGTTAGCGCCGGCATTGCAAGGCGCCGCCGATACCGTTAAATCGCGGCGCACAAGCGCGGGAGCGGATAGTGACGGCGATCGCGGTGAGCTTTTGCACTTTCCTCTTCACCCTGCTCGGCGGGTTGTTCGCGCTCCATCTGCAGGACCGGCTTCATCTCATTCTCGGCTTCAGCGCCGGCGCGGTCATCGGCGTCGCCTTTTTCGACTTGATGCCCGAGGCCCTCGCCCTTGCCGGCGCGCCCTTAGGCTCCGCCTTCGTCACCGCGCTCATCGCCGTGGGCTTCCTCGGCTACATGATCCTCGATCGAACCATCGCCCCGCATGGCGACAAGGGCCGCCGCACGGCGCAGCTGTGGCAGCGCGGCGCGCTGGGCGCGGGCAGCCTGTCGGTGCACAGCTTCCTCGACGGCTTTGCCATCGGCCTCGCCTTCCAGGTCTCCGCCGCGGTCGGGGCCATCGTATCGGCGGCCGTGCTCACGCACGACTTCTCGGACGGCATCAACACCGTGAGCATCATCCTCCGCAACAAGGGCGACAATCGGGCGGCGCTGGGCTGGCTGCTGATCGACGCGGTTGCTCCGGTCGTCGGAGCGGCTTCGACCCTGCTGCTCAACTTCCGCCCGGAGACGCTGGGGATCGGCCTCGCCCTGTTCGCCGGGTTCTTCCTCTACATCGGCGCCAGCGATCTCCTGCCGGAGAGCTATCACGACCATCCCAGCACCGGGACGACCGCGATGACGATTTTGGGCGCCGCGGTCCTTTACGTGGCCGTTCGGTTGGCCAATCTGTGAGTGGTAGGGCCGCTTAGGGCAGCATCCCCGACCGCCTGAGCGAGGCGATCATCGAGGTTTCCAGGAGGTGCGCGTAGGCAAGCGCCGGATCGGCGGCGGTGCGCGCCCAGTCCGCGAGGTTGCGCTGGCGCACCGCGGGATCGCGCTCCTCGAGGAGACGCTTGTTGCGCTGGGTCATGGCGTTGATCGCCTCGATCGCTTCGGGCCGTCGCTGCGCCTCATAGCCGTCGAGCAGCCGATCGTCGTCCAAGCCATGCCATACGCGCGCAAGCCGGCCGGTCAGGCTGAGGGCATCGTGAATGCCGCCGTTCAAGCCCATGCCGCCCAGCGGATTGTTGATGTGCGCGGCGTCGCCGGCAAGGAAGGCGCGGCCCTGGCGGTAACGCGCCGCGACCCGCTGGCTCACCCGGTAGACTGCCTTGACGACAATGTCGTAGGGCTCGGCGCGCGGCAGCAGATTCTGCAGGCTCGCTTGGATCGAGCGCTCCTGCACGGCGTCGTCGGGCTCGATCGCGGGATCGACCGGCATGATGATGCGCCACATATCGGGTATCTGCAGCAGCAGATACCACTCGAGGGGATCGGCGGTGTAGTTGACCGAGCAGATGTCGGGCATGCGCGACTTGAAATCGAAGCGCGTGCCCGCGACCAGGAAATGCTCGGGATAGGTGAAGCCCGCGAAGCCGATGCCGAGCGCGTGCCGCACTGCGCTGCGCCCGCCATCGGCGGCGATCAGATAGTCGCCGCGAAAGACCTTCGGTCCCGCGGCGGTGCCGGCGGTGACGCTGACGCCGTCTTCGTCCTGCGCGACCTCGATCGCCTCGTGGCCGAGCCGCAGCTCGACGCCGGGGATCGCGGCCAGGCGCTCATAGGCCCAGCCCACCAGCTTGAACTGCTCGCATTGCAGACGATAGGGATGATGCGTGTCCCGGCGCAGGAGCGACAGGTCGAATTCGGCGATCTTGCCCTGGCGCCGGTCGCGGTACTGCATCACCCGGCAGACCAATCCCATGCGCAAAAGCGCCGCGGCGGCGCCGCATCCCTCGAGCAGGTCGAGCGTCGGCGGATGGAAGGTCGAGGCGCGATAGTCGAGAACGATTTCGCTCTCGCGCTCGAGCACGGTCACGGGAATGCCGCGCTCGGCGAGCAGCAGCGCCGAAAGCGCGCCGACCGGCCCGCCGCCGACGATGATCACCCGATCGTGCCGTCTCATCGGCGGTCTTCGAGCCCGCCCAACCAATCCTCGAGCACGGCGCACGCCGGGCCGGCGAGCGCGGGCGCATGACGCGCCGACTGCTCGCGCAGCGCTGCGACGCTCGCTCCCGCCGTCGTCGCGATCTCCAGCGCATGGCCGACATACCAGCGCTCGAGCCCGCGCGCCGTCGCCTCGATGTGGAATTGCAGCGCGAGCCCGTGGCTTTGCCATTGGAAGGCCTGGTTCGCGGTGCGCTCGGTCGCGGCGAGATGCGTTGCCCCCGCCGGCAGGTCGAAGGTGTCGCCATGCCAATGCAGCACTGCCGTCGCCCCGAGATGCTTGAGGCAAGACCGCCGCCCGGCGTCGCTCAGCGCGAGCGGCGCCCAGCCCAACTCCTTCGCGCCGGCATAGACGCGCGCGCCCAGGGCGCGCGCCATGAGCTGAGCGCCGAGGCAAATTCCGAGCACCGGCCGCCCGGCCTGAAGCCGCCGCTCGATGAGCGCGATCTCGCGGGTGAGGAAGGGATAGGCCGCCTCCTCGTAAGCGCCGATCGGCCCGCCCAGCACGACCAGAAGTTCGGCGGCGAAAAGTTCGGGCGCGGCGAGATCGTCGAGCGGCGCCTCGCGATAGGACACCGCAAAGCCGCGCGCCGCGAGCGCTGGCGCAAAGGCATCGAGATCCTCGAAGGCGACGTGGCGCAGAGCGACCGCGGCAGGCATTGCCGGCGACTATAGCCGATCCGGCGCAGAGCGCCGCAGCTCTACAGGACGGTCAGCATCTCGCCGACGAGCGGGTGGCGGACGATGTCGCGCTCGGTCAAGCGGATCACGGCGATGCCGGAGATGCCCTCGATCCGCTGCGCGATCTCGGCGAAGCCCGACAGCCCGTCCAGCAGGTCGCTTTGGTCGGGGTCGCCGGTCAGCACCATGGTCGAATGCCAACCGAGACGCGTCAACAGCATCTTGATCTGGCCATAGGTGCAGTTCTGCGCCTCGTCGATGACGACGAAGGCGTTATTCAGCGTGCGTCCCCGCATATAGGCGATGGGCGCGATCTCGATGGCGCCGTCGCCGATCAATTGCCGAAGCCGCTTGCTCCCGATGCGCTCGGCGAGCGCGTCGTAGAGCGGGCGGAGATAGGGCGCGAGCTTCTCGTGCAGATCGCCGGGCAGAAAGCCCAAGCTCTCGCCCGCCTCGACCGCCGGGCGAGTCAAGACGATGCGGCCCATGCGCCCGGCCTCGAGCGCCTCGACCGCGGCGGAAATGGCGAGATAGGTCTTGCCGGTGCCGGCCGGCCCGACCGCCAGCGTCAGGTGGTACTGCTCGATCGCCTCGAGCAGCGCCCGCTGGTTGTCGCCCTGCGGCTTGACCTTGCGCAGATAGCTCTGCTCCCGCCCCGGCTCGCCCTCATCTCCCGGCGGATTCCAGGCCACGCCGAACAGGTGCTCGACATTGGTCTCATGCGTACGGGCTTGAGCGGCGCGGCTCGAACGTTTGGCCATACCGAAATCCTCTGCCAACAAGCAATGGAGACGAGAGCGCAGGCAAGACGCGGCACGACACCGATTCGGGTGTCGGCGGCTCGGGCGAGGCGGGAGCGGGAGCGCGGCGAAAGCGGCAAGGAGCACCATCAATGACCCAGCGACGATACCGGCAATTCCGCCGGTTGTCACCAGCCGTTGTAGGGTCGTCACGATTTTGCAACAAATTGTGGGGGAAAACCGACCCTAAGTGCTGTTGCCCTCGAGGCGGAAGGGGCGCGCCAGCAGCGCTTCGATGGCGTGGTCGATACTGGCGTTGCGGTTGAGAATGGCATCGATGGCGGCGCAGATCGGCATCTCGACGCCGAGGCGCCCGGCGAGCGCGGTCACCGCCGCGGCCGAGCTCACCCCTTCGGCGATCGAGCGGCGGCCCGCCAGAATCGACGCGAGCGTCTGGCCCTCGCCCAGCGCCAGGCCGAGCGAGTGGTTGCGCGACTGCAGGCTGGTGCAGGTCAGCGTCAGATCGCCCAGGCCGGAAAGCCCCATCAGCGTCTCGGCCTTGCCGCCCTTGGCGAGGGCGAGCCGCACCGTCTCGGCGAGCCCGCGGGTGATGAGCGCGGCGCGGGCGTTGTCGCCGAGGCCACGCCCCATGACGATGCCGCAAGCGATTGCCATGACGTTCTTCACTGCGCCGCCGATTTGTGCGCCGACGGGATCGTCGGAGAGATAAGGACGGAAGGTTGCGCTGCCCAGCGCGGCAACGAGAAGCCGGCCGAGTTCGCCGTCCGCCGTGGCGAGCGTCACCGCCGTGGGCAGCCCACGCGCCACCTCGGCAGCGAAGGTCGGACCGGAGAGCACGGCGCGCCGGGCACGCGGCAGCGCCGCCGCCATCACCTCGCTCATCAGCGCGCCGCTGCCGGCCTCGATTCCCTTGGCGCAGATGATTGCCGGCAGCGGCGCGGCGACATGCGGCGCGAGCGCGCCTGCGACCGCGCGCAGATGCTGCGCCGGAACCGCGAGGAGCAGCGCGTCGGCGGCGGCCGCATCACCCAGCGACGCCGTCGCCCGAATCGCCGGATCGAGCGCGACGCCCGGCAGGAACAGCGGGTTGGCGTGGTCGCGGTTCAACGCCTCGACCACCTCCGACTCGCGCGCCCAGAGCAGGACATCGCGGCCGGCGCGGCGCAAGCTCTGGGCCAGCGCCGTGCCCCACGCCCCGCCGCCGATGACGCCGATTCGATTGATCCCGCCCGCACTCATCGCCGCCGATGAAGCACGGGATGCGGCACTAGCGCAAGCCCATGAGCGCCCCGATCCGGCGCCTATTCGTTGAAGACGGCGGCGTCGGCTAACCCGACCGGTGCCGCCTTGCTACAGCCGGTCGAAGAGGTGCATTCTGACCCGCGCAAGGCCGGTCAGCGGGGGAATTTCGGCTGGCAGCAAGGGGAAAGCATCCATGATCCGTCATCGCCTCACTGGTCTTGTCATCGCCGTGGCGCTCGCAGCTTCGTCCGGCACCGCCGTGTCAGCCGATAAGAAACCCGCGTTCGATCTCCGCTCCCCGGCCTTCAAGGAGTTTTCCAGCCTCACCAAGAAATACACAGGCAAAAATCCGCAGTTCCCGGGCTGTGACGGCGGCGACATCTCGCCCCCGCTCGTCTGGTCGGGCGCGCCCGCTGCGACGAAAAGCTATGCGATCGAGTTGATCGACCTCGCCGGTAATCCGCCATTGGGTAACGTGCATTGGGTCGCCTATGGCATTCCAGCGTCGAAGACGTCGCTCAAAGAGGGCGAGGGGAGCGCGCCGTCCGCTTCGATCGTCAGCGGTAAGAACATGATCGGAAGGGATGCCTATTTCGGCCCTTGCCCGCGTGCCGGCGACAAGCCGCACCCCTTCACGTTCCTTCTCATGGCGACCGATCTCGCGCCCGATGCGCTCAAGCCGGGCCTGACGCGCGACGAGCTTGCGGCGGAGATCAAGAGCCACATTCTCGACAAGACCACGCTGGTCCTGCGCTACGGACATTGAGCGCGGCAACGCTGCCGGGCGATTTGTAGCCACAGAGCCGGGCCTGGCCGCGTTTTATTCGATCGCGTCGACACCGGCCTTTGCCACCTGGTTGTCAGGCGCTGAGACCGGCGCGCCGCCCACGCCGATTGCCCCGATGATCTTGCCCTTGACGACGATCGGAAGGCCGCCGCCGATGGGCAGCACCCCTTCGAGCCCGAGCACGGGATAAGCGCCGGCCGCCAAGCGCTCTTCGAAGGCCTGGGTTGGACGCCGGAACCGCGCGGCGGTCTCCGCCTTTCGCACGGCCAAATGGAGCGGGCCGTAACTGATGCCGTCGAAGCGCTCGAAATAGACCAGTGCGCCGTTCGGTTCGACGATGGCGATCGCTTCGGTGACCCCAAGCTTTCGCGCTTCCGCCGCCGCTGCCGCGGCAACCCGCTTGGCCTGGGCCAACGTTATCGGAGCGCCATAGGGCGGCGGCGGCGCTGGCGCCGCGGGCGCCGGTGCCTGTTGCGCTTGCGCAACGCCACCGAGCACGAGAGCGGCGGCGAGCGCGGCCGCCGCCAAAAGCTGAATCCGCATGATTTTCCTCCCCAGATTCGCCAGATTCCCCGCCCAATGGTGGGCGGCGGCCGATCTTAAACGGCTGCTTTGGGCAACGCCATCACGCCTTGACGCCGGCGCCGATCGCGGGCGGTGCCGTGGGGTCGAGCGGCCAGCGCGGCCGCGGCGCGAAGTCGAGACGGTCGATGAGGCCGAGCTTCAACCGCTCGATCCCGGCCCAAGCGATCATCGCGCCATTGTCGGTGCAAAGCTCGGGCGGCGGCGCCAGAAATTCGAGGCCCGCATCGGTGGCGAACGCGGCCAAACGCCGGCGCAGCGCCGCATTCGCCGCGACGCCGCCGGCTGCGACCAGCACGCGGCCTTGCGGATGCGCTGATCGGAAGCGGTCGATCGCGTGCTGAGTGCGATCGACCAGGCAATCGGCGATGGCCGCCTGCAGCTCTGCCGCGAGGTCGGCCACCTCGCGCGGCGCGAGAGCGCCCTTGGCGCGCAGGATCGCGTCGACGGTTTGCACCAGCGCCGTCTTCAGGCCGGAGAAGGAGAAATCGCACCCCGCGCGCCCGCGCAGCGGCCGCGGCAGCGTGAAGCGGCCGGCCATGCCGCCCGCGGCGGCGCGCTCGATCGCGGGGCCGCCGGGATAGCCCAGGCCCAGGAGCTTCGCCCCCTTGTCGAAGGCCTCGCCGGCGGCATCATCCAGGGTGGTCCCGAGCCGGCGATAGCGCCCGACTCCTTCGGCGATGAGCAACTGCGTATGGCCGCCCGAGACCAGCAGAAGAAGATAGGGAAACGCCAGATCGTCGGTGAGCCGCGGGCTCAGCGCATGGCCTTCGAGGTGATTGACCGCGATGAAGGGCAGCCCGCGCGCCAAGGCGATGGCCTTGGCCTCGGTGACGCCGACGATGACGCCGCCGATGAGGCCCGGCCCCCCCGTCGCCGCGATGGCCGCGAGACCCTCGAAATGCGCGCCCGCGGCGGCCAACGCCTTTGCAATCAGCCCGTCGAGATGATCCAAATGCGCGCGCGCCGCGATCTCCGGCACGATGCCGCCATAGGGACGATGCTCGGCCATTTGCGAGAGCACCAGATTGGCGCGGATGCGGCGCGGCGCGGCCTCGTCGCTCACCACCGCCACCGCGGTCTCGTCGCAGCTCGTCTCGATGCCCAGAACCAGCATGGCGCGAAGCTAGCGAGCGCCCCCTGCCGCGGCAACGGCCGCAGAAGGCGCGGCACGGGAATTGCTTCGGCCCCTTCCCTTCCCGGCCGCGCGCGCCTTAGAGTGCGCCATGGCCTCACCTCTTCTGCGCCTCGGCACGCGCGGCAGCGCCTTGGCACTGGCGCAAGCGGCCGAGTTGCGCGCGCGTCTTGGCATGGCGCATGCCGAGCTGGCCGCGCCCGGCGCCATAGAAATCGTGACGATCCGCACCAGTGGCGACCGGTTGGCATCGCTATCCCTGGCCGATGCCGGCGGCAAGGGCCTCTTCACCAAGGAGATCGAGGAGGCGCTGCTCGCCGGCGCGATCGATCTGGCCGTGCATTCGATGAAGGACATGCCGACCCAAGTGCCGGCCGGGCTCGCCATCGCCTGTCACTTGCCGCGCGAGGATCCGCGCGACGCGCTGGTGGCCTCGGGCGGCATCGCGCGTCTTGCCGATCTGCCGCGCGGCGCCACGATCGGCACCTCGTCCTTGCGCCGCAAGGCGCAACTGCTTTATGCGCGGCCTGATCTGCGCATCGTGCCGCTGCGCGGCAATGTCGAGACGCGGCTTAAGAAAATAGCCGAGGGCGGCATCGCCGCGACGCTCTTGGCCGTCGCCGGGCTGAAGCGGCTGGGCCGCGCCGACCGCATCGCCGCCGTGCTGGCGCCCGCGGAGATGCTGCCCGCGGTGGCGCAAGGCGTGATCGCGGTCGAGACGCGCGCCGAGGATGCCCGCGCCCGCGCCTGGCTGGCACCGCTCGACGACGCCGCCACATCCGCTTGCGCCGCGGCTGAGCGCGCCTTGCTCGCGGCGCTCGATGGTTCGTGCCGCACGCCGATTGCAGCGCTGGCACGGCTCGAGGGCGAACGCATCGGCCTCGATGCCATGGTGATCCGGCCCGACGGCAGAGTGCGCTTTTGCGCCCGGCGCGACGGCGCGCGCGGCGATGCCGCTCGCCTCGGCGCCGAGGCCGGCGCCGAGCTCAAAGCGCTGGCCGGCGCGGATTTCTTCACGCTCGAGCCGGCGGCAGAGCAAGGATCATGAAGGCGCTCGTCACGCGGCCGCTGCAGGATGCTGCGAGCCTCGCCGCGGCGCTCGCGGCGCGCGGCATCGAGCCGCTCTTGGAGCCGCTCCTCACCATCCGGCCGGTGGCGGATGCGGCGCGGCGGCTGCCGCCAATGTTGCGCGGCGCGCAGGCCGTGCTCTTCACCAGCGTCAATGGCGTGCGCGCCTTTGCCGCCGCCACCGAATCGCGCCGGCTCCCCGCCTTGGCCGTCGGCGATGCGACGGCCGTAGCGGCGCGCGCGGCGGGCTTTCCGCTGGTGATGAGCGCCCACGGCAATGTCGCCGATCTGGCGCGATTGGTCATCGACCGCTTGCAGCCGCGCGACGGTGCGCTGGTTCACGCCGCGGCGCGCGAGGTCGCGGGCGATCTCGCGGGGTCGCTCAGTGCAGCAGGCTTTTCGCTGCGGCGCGCGGTGCTCTACGAGGCGGTAGCGGCGACGCGGCTCAGCGATGCAACGGCGGCGGCGCTGGCGGACCGCAACGTCGCCTTCGCGCTCTTTTTCTCTCCCCGGACAGCGGCGAGCTTTGTTAGGCTGGTCGCGACCGCGGGCCTCGCCGAGACCTGCCGCGACATCGTGGCCCTGGCCCTGAGTGCGGCCGTGGCAGCGGCGCTCGGCGCCCTCGTCTGGCGCGAGATCAGGGTCGCCGAAGCGCCGAACGAGGCAGCGCTGGTCGCGGCGCTCGATTTCGACCTCGCCGACCGCACCCGGCCCGATCCGCCCTCAGCAAAGCAGGAGGCGCCGGCATGACAGACGCGAGCAAGGACCAAGGCGCCGCCGCGCCGAGCGCAGAAAAACCCGAGGCGAGCCATCGCGGCGCTGGCGCCGCCGTGGCGGCGGTGCTGATCGCGGCCCTCCTCATCGTCGGCAGTGCGCCTTATTGGGCGCCGCAACTTCTGCCGCTGTTGCCGTGGGGGATGGCCAATTCCCAGGACCAGCGGCTCGATGCCGTCGAAGAACAAAGCCGCGGCGCCGTGGCAGCGGTGACGCGGATCGAACGGCAGGCGCAGTCTGCCGATGCGGCGCTGGCGGCACTGTCGGATCAGTTCAAGACGCTCCGTGATCGCGTCGCCGCGCTTGAGCAGCGGCCCGCGGCAGCGCCCGATGTCACGGGCGCGCTGGCACCCACCAAGGAGGAACTGAGCCGGATCGAGCAGCGGCTCGATGCGCTCGCGGCCCGCCTCGACAAGCTCGCCGCCGAGCAAACGGCGCAGAGCGGCAATGGCGATCGCATGCTGCTCTTGGCCGCAGGCGAGTTGCGCAGCGATGTCGTGAGTTCGCGCCCTTATGTCGGCGCGCTGGAAGCGGTCGCGGCCTTGGCACGCGACCGGCCCGAGCTCGCCCCGGTGATCGCGCGTTTGCAGGGCGACGCCGCGACCGGGGTGCCGGGCTTGGCGTTGCTCGCGGCGCGCTTTTCCAGTGCGACCGCGCCGGCGATCCTGAGCGCCGGTGCCACGGCGGCCGCTTCCAGCCCCGAGGAAGAGTGGTGGCAAAGAATATTGGCGCGGATCGAGCGGCTCGTCGTCATCCGCCGCGTCGACAAGCGCGATCCGATTGCGGCGGCGGTGGCCGAAGCGCAGGCGGCGCTCGACAAGGGGGAGATCGGACGCGCGGTCGCGGTGCTGCAGTCGCTGTCGGGAGCGGAGGCCGCGGCGGCAGCGTCCTGGCTTGCCGAAGCGCAGCGGCGGCTTGCCGCCGAGGCGGCGGTCGACGCGCTGACGCAGCAGATTGCGCTTCATCTTGCGGGATCGGACAAGCCCGAGGGAGCCGCCCGCTGATGCGTGCGCTGCCGGCGATCCTGGCGATGGCGGCGCTCGTCGCCGTGGCGGTGTTCGTCGCCGACCGGCCGGGCAGCGTCGCCATCGCCTGGCAGGGCTGGCGCGTCGACACCAGCGTCGCCGTGCTGGTGCTCGGCACCGTCGTCATCGCCGTTCTCGCGGCGGCGCTTTACAATTTGCTGCGGCGGATCTGGCGGGCGCCGCGCGCTTTTTTGCGGGCGCGGCGCGAGCGGCGGCGCCAGGCGGGATACCGTGCGCTGACGCAGGGCATGGTCGCGGTCGCCGCCGGCGATGCGGCGGAGGCGCAGCGGCTCGCGCGCAAGGCCGATGTGCTGCTGGCCGAGCCGCCCTTGACCCTGCTCCTGTCGGCGCAGGCGGCGCAGCTCAGCGGCGACGAGCAGGCAGCGCAGCGCTATTTCACCACCATGCTGAAGCGGCCGGAGACCGAGTTCCTGGGGATTCGCGGCCTCATCCTTCAGGCGCTGCGCGCCGGCAACGAGCAGGAGGCGCTGCGTCTGACACACCGCGCCAAGGCGCTGCGCCCGCGCACGCCCTGGGTGCTGCGCTCGCTCTTCGAGCTCGAGGCGCGCGCCGGCAAATGGAACGCCGCCGAGGCGGCGCTCATCGAGGCGACGCGGCGCAAGACCGTGCCGGCGGAAGACGCCAAGCGCCACCGCGCCGTGCTGCTGCATGAAGCCGCCCGCGCCGCCGAGGCGGAAGGCCGGCCCAATGATGCAATCCGTCTCGCCGCCAAGGCGCAGGGGCTGGCTCCCGGCTTCGCGCCGACCGCGATCCTCTACGCGCACATGCTCGAGCTGCGCGGGCAGGAGCGCCCGGCGCGCAAGGCGCTCGAGGCCGCCTGGCGCGCAGAGCCGCATCCCGATCTGGCGCGGGAATACAACGCGCTCTTCGCCGGCGAGGCGCCGTTGCTGCGCTTGAAACGCATGGAGCGGCTGGCCGCGGCGCATCCCGACCACATCGAGAGCCACTTGGCATTGGCCCGCGCCGCGCTCGATGCGCGGCTATGGGGCGAGGCGCGACGCCATCTTGCCGCAATCGAAGCGCAGGAGAGCGCCCGCACGCCAGCGCCGCGCCTGTGCCGGCTGATGGCCGAGCTCGAAGACGCCGAGCACGACAACCCCGTGGCGGCGCAGGAATGGCTGCGCCGTGCGGCAGCGTCGGAGGCGCGCGATCCGGTCTATGTCTGCCGCTCCTGCGCCGCCGAAAGCGCGCAGTGGAGCGCGCTTTGCCCGCGCTGCCGCAGCCTCGACAGTTTGGAGTGGCGCGCTCCCTTGCGTGCCGCGCCAGCGCCCGCCGCCATCCCTGCTGCGGCGTCCCTGCCCGCGCCGGTCACGGTCCTGGCGCCAGCCCCAGGCAGCGGCGCGGCGTGAAAGTTTTCGCGATGCGCACGGCGGGGCGGGGCGTTTGACCCTGCAAAATCGCGGCGCTAAATTCCCGCGCCCGTTCCGGCGCCGACGTAGCTCAGCGGTAGAGCAACTGATTCGTAATCAGTAGGTCCGCAGTTCGATCCTGCGCGTCGGCACCAATAACATATTGTAATTATTAGATTTTGTGCATCGGTCCGACTCGACAGGCTATCAGCTTGTAAATATGTACGCGCCGTGGTGCGGTCCGCGGGCGGGTGCTCCTGGCAGCCCTAGCGCCGATGCCCGCCGCGTCATCGCCGCCACCGCCGCCACGGCGCGGCGCAAGGGCACGATTCGGCCGCCGCGCCAAAGCGGCGGGCCGCCCCGCTGGGTGGCGGGTTGGCTGCCTCCGAGGGGCTGGCGCCGGCCTGGCCTGGGTGCTGACTGGTTATTCCCCCGCAGCCCGGGCAGGCGCGGACAGCGCTGCGGCGCTGCTCTGTGCAGGGGCTTGGCTCGCCTCGGTCGCCACAACTCCGTCGAGGAGATCGCCGCGGCGGAAGAGATTAACACCTCGTACGTGAGTGAGCCGAATCCTGCGGCTGTCGCTGTTTGCTCCAAATATTATTGAGGCCATCATGGATGGGCGGCAGCCAGCCACGCTGCAATTGCAGCAATTGGTCAAAGAGTTTCCTGCGGAATGGGCTCGGCAAAGGGCCTTCTTCGCTGCTGCTATCGTCTCCGCGCAGAAGCCCGGTTAATCAGCGCAGCGCTGCTGTGGAGCGACAATTTTCTCAGCTTAAAGCCGCTCTACTTCCCCTTGTGGCTCCAGCATCACCACCGGGATTTCGCGCGCGGTCTTGGCTTGGTAGTCGTTGTAGGACGGAAAGAGGCCCGCCATCATGTGGAACAGACCTTCGTGTTCCGCGCTGGCCGTAATTCGCGCCACTCCGCGATATTTTTTGTCCACCACCTGAAACCGGACCTCAGGCTCAAGCAACTAATCGCCCCAGCAGCGCCAATCGGGATGAAGGTTTAATCCCGTTGGTGGCTCTTGGTTCTTCTCATACGGTAAACAAATGTACCGATGAGGTTGAATGGCGGCAAGGAATGAGATAACATGCCTCGCACGCAATCGACCTAAGGGGGTACGTGCTTATGCTCACGCCATTCGGCAAAGCGATTCGAAAACTCCGGCTCGACAAGGGTATGAGGCTCCTGGACCTCGCTGGGCGCATGAAGCTCAGCACATCTTACATCTCGGCCATCGAGACGGGCAGGAAGCCCATCCCCGATTCCTACGTCGCCGCGGTGGGGAGGGCGATGGGGGTGTCAACCGCGGAGCTCGCCGAGCTGCGTCGTGCAGCCGATCGCACCAGGAAAGACGTTCGGCTGGACAAGCTGCCCGAGGAGGATCGCGAGCTGGTCGCCGCCTTCGCCCGCAGGCTCGACAAGGTGCCGGCCGACATGATGGCGAAGCTCAAGAAGTTAGTCCTGAAGTCCTCGTCCGAGGACACCCCGTTCTATCGCAGGCGACGCGGCATCATCGTTCCCGCGATGTCGACGCAGACGATTCGGTCCTTCGCGGAGCAGGTTCGATCGGTGTTCGTCGAGGATGACCAGATCGAGCTTCCCATCATGGACATCCTGGAATTCCGAATGGAGCAGGTCTTCGAGGGCTTCTACCTCGACATCCAAGACAAGGTGTCGATGGGCGATGATGAGGGGCGGATGGTCGCGGGAAAGAACGGCATCGTCCTGCGGGAAGATGTTTATCACGATGCGTGGAACGGCAACGGCCGCGCCCGCTTCACGGCGAGCCACGAGTTCGGGCATTTCCTGATGCATCGGACGGTGACCATGGCCCGAGCACGCGACGACTCGGACAAGATATTCTGCGACAGCGAGTGGCAGGCCGACACCTTCGCGGGCACGCTGCTCATGTCGCCGCGACACCTGCCGCGGTTCAGGGATGCCGAGCACGCCGCGGAGGTGTGCAAGATGACGCCGGCCGCCGCTCAGGTCATGTGGGCAAAGTATCGATCCGAGGGTCGGTTTCCCCAAGATGTATGAGGAGTCGGAAATGGCCGGTCTCTTGAGAAGTCCGTTAGAGGAGGCTGCGGCAGCGGCAAGGTCTCGATCGTCCTGGAATGATCGGCTCGCGCACTGGGAGCGCCCGGCAAGCGACTCGGAGGAGACGGTAATCGAGCGCGCGGCCGACATGGTGCGAACGGCGCTGGACGCCAACGCCACGCTCAGGCGTGAGGCGATCATCGTTGCCCCGCAAGGATCGTACTTCAACAATACCAACGTGCGCGTCGACTCGGACATGGACCTTCGCGTGGTCCATCCGCTGCTCCATGTCGAATATGCGCCCAACGTCGCCGTGGACTACGCGCGCGTGGTCCTTGGGATAAGCGACAGCGGCCGCACGTTCGGCCAAGTCCTGCAGCTCATGCGCAGCGAGATCGTCGCCGAACTCGGGAACGCCTTCGGCCGCGGGCATGTCGATGGCGCGGGCAAGAAGGCGATTCGCATAAAGGGGATTCCCGGCACGCGAGCGCCAACCGATGTGGTTCCCTCGTTCAGGCACTGCCGCGTCACCTGGAACACGGCCCGGGGCGCCTACGACGTCGAGGAAGGCATCGCGATACTCTCGACCGATGGACGCATCACGGTGAATTTCCCTGAGCAGCACCACGCCAACGGCATCGCCAAACGGGCGAACACCAGGCACCGCTTCAAACGGAACGTGAGGATGCTGAAGCGGTTGGCGGGCGAGCTCGAAGAGCTTGGGACCCTCGCGGCGAAGCGGGCACCATCATTCCTCATCGAATGCCTGACCTACGCGGTGGAGGACCGCCATTTCCTCGTCGAGGAGGACGATCGCCTCGACCGCCTGCTTCGAATCACGAACCGCATGTGCGAGCTGCTCTCCGATAATGCCTGGGCCGCCGCCGCGACAGAAATCAATGGCATCAAGTCTCTGTTCTCCGAGGCGCAGGCTTGGACGCGCAACGATGCCATCCTGTTCGCGACATCGGCGTGGGTGCGCCTCAAGTCGTAATCGATGTGGGGCCTTCTACCGAGAAGCACGCAGGTCCTGGTCGTCGCTGGCCTCGGGATAATCATCGCGTGGGCTCTCGAGGGCGTATCCGCCCTGATCACCGGCGCACCCAAGTCGCCGCTGCATTTCGTATCGCTGGCCGCGACCGTCATCACGGCGGGGGTGGCGCCCCTCGCGAACCGCTATTGGCGGTTGCTTTGGAGACGCCTACCTGCCCTCGGGACTTGGATCTTCCCCGACCTCAACGGGAACTGGGAAGGCACCCTGGTCTCGACCTGGATCGACCCGGCGACCGGACAGAAGAAGCCGCCGATCGCGACCACGATCACGGTCCGGCAAGGGCTTTTCTCGACCTCGGTCCGGTTGCAAACGGGCGAATCGACCTCCTATTCGACGCGGTGCCTGCTCGAGGCCGACCGCGAGCACGGCCGCTTCAGGCTCTGGTACTCCTACGACAACAAGCCCAAGGCTGAGTTCCGGCGCAGAAGCGCGAGCAGCGAGGGCGTAGCCTGGCTCGAGGCCGAGGCCGATCCGCATCGCCTAGTTGGCTATTATTACACCGAGCGTAAAACAAGTGGCGACATCGACGTGAGGCGTGCGATCTGATCACGACGATCCCTACTGCGGCTTGACGGAGAATGACCATGGCTTTTGATAGACGTGCGGGCGGACACGCTTTCGACTTCGACCGCGAGATCTGCGTTAAATGCGGTATGAGCCGAGAGTACTTCGAAGACAACGGCCAGCCTGCGTGCAGGGGGAGAACCGAAGCCCACCGTAACAATCGCATCAAGCTTCCCGTCGAATGATCTTCTACGGGCGACCGGGCAAGGTGACAGTCTAAAGCTGGTTCGCGAGCCGGCGGAGCTTCGTCATCGCGTCATCAAGCTCGCGCAATGCCCGTTCGGTATCACCCGCCCTCAGAGCTCTTTCGCAATCGTCGAGTTCTCCGCTCAATACGCGCCGTATCTGATGCGCGATTTCTGATTTGTCCACGGGCTCCTCCTTAACGATCCTTTATATCTCTAGTACGTGCTCTACCTGACCTGCCCAGTTTCTTCGGACCAGGATTAATTTGAGACCGGCGCCCACACTCCTCGTTTTTGCCCCTCGCAGGGCGGTGGTGCAACGGGCCGGGGCCCGGAGGCCCCAAGTACCGCAGCGTCCCGGCCCGTTGCCTGACGGGTCGTTGCGGCCTCTCTCTTAAGTTTCGCCACGAACTCGTTCGGAGTCAGATACCCCAAGCTCGAATGTGGCCTCACCTCGTTGTAGTGACTCCACCATGCTTCGATGACGATCTTGGCTTCAGCTCTCGAACGGAACCATTCGAGGCTGAGGCACTCATCACGGAACTTGCCGTTGAAACTCTCGCTAACGCCATTCTGCCGGGGCTTTCCCGGATCAATCAATGCCGTGCCGATGCCTTCGCCGACGATCCAAGCCAACAGCGCCCTTGACACGAACTCGGGGCCATTGTCCGAGCGCAGGAACATCGGTGCGCCACGTTCGCTCACCAGCTTTGCCAGAACCTCGATCACACGCGGCGAACGGATCCTCCCGTCCACGTCGATCGCCAGACCCTCCTTGGTGAACTCATCGGTCACGGTCAGGCATTTGAGCTGCTGGCCGTTGGCGCAGGCATCGAACACGAAGTCGTAGCTCCAGACCTGGTTCGGCCCCATCGGTGCCGCCGGGCGTGGCCGGGTGCCAGCCACGCGTTTCCTCGGCCTGCGCCGCGGCAATTGAAGCTTGGCCTCCCGCCACAGCCGATACATCCGGCCGGGGCTCAAGCGATGGCCATCTCGTCCGAGAAAGATTCGGATGCGCCGATAACCGTAGCGTGGGTACTCGGTGGCGAGTTCTATCATGCGTCCGACGATGGACGCATCGGCCGCCGCCCTCCGGCTCCGATAGGCCAGTGCCGATCGCGCTACACCGAACAGCGTGCAGGCCCGCCGCACCGAGAGACCGCGCCCTCGGCAATAAGCAACCTGTTTGCGACGAACCGGCACGCTCACCAGTTTTTTGTTGCGACCTCTTTCATCACCTCGATCTCGAGATCGCGCTCGGCCACCAGCTTCTTCAGCCGCGCGTTCTCCCCCTCAAGGTGCTTCAGACGGCGCACGTCGTTGGCATCGAACCCGCCGAACCACTTACGCCAGGTGTAGATCGTCTGCTCGCTGATCGCGTGTCGCTTGGCGACTGCCGCCACCGGCTCGCGATCAGCCTCTCTGAGGATCGACACCATCTTCTCGTCCGAAAAACGGCTCTGCCGCATCGCTCCCTCCATCCGGCGAGCCAGTCTCTCACATAATCCTTGGTCCGAAATCCCTGGTGCAGGTCAGCGTGTCATGCACACGCTTTGGGGCATGGGTGAGATCACTTCGGTAGATGGCGAGGTCGTGACGGTGAAATATGATGATAATCAAATAACAAAACACCTTCG
>Ga0209415_10000319_pt1 | contig 86578 bp, 79 predicted proteins | sample PeaSoiSIISIP2007_FD_187696 | JGI IMG/M metagenome (GOLD analysis project Ga0209415, IMG submission 187696) | Peat soil microbial communities from Weissenstadt, Germany - SII-SIP-2007 (SPAdes) (version 2) | ecosystem: Environmental > Terrestrial > Soil > Wetlands > Peat | place: Germany... | reverse complement strand
TTGCTGGCGATTGCCCTGGCTCTATCAAGTTCCTCAAGCGCCGGCGGGCGCATCCGCGCCCTTGGCTATCCTCGCTGCGTGCCCTCGGCACGCGCTGCGGCGCGCTCAATGCGCTAACGCGACGAGATGTCGCTTGCGTGAAACAGCCGTCGCGCGTTCAAGCGATTGCCCTGGGTCGGCCCAATGCTTAACGCAGGAAGCCGACGACGTCCTCGACCTCGGCCAGCACCGGCGCCGACAGGGCCCGGGCCCGGTGGGCGCCCTCCTTCAAAATGGCGTCTATTTCCGTCGGATCGGCCAAGTAGCGTTTCATCTCGCCGTTGATCGGCGCCAGCACCGAAACCGCCATGTCGATCAACTCCCTTTTAAAGTCGGAGAATTGCCGACCGGCGAAGGCGGCAATCGCGGCATCGCGCGTGCTGTCGGAAAGCGCCGCCCAAATATCGAGCAGATTGGCCGCCTCCGGGCGCCCTTCCAATCCCGCCGCGCTGTCGGGCAGCGCAAGGGGATCGGTCTTCGCTTTCTTGAGTTTCAGCTGAATGGTGTCGGCGTCGTCTGTCATATTGATGCGCGAATAATCCGATTCGTCGGATTTGCTCATCTTTTTCGACCCGTCCCGCAGGCTCATGACGCGGGTGGCCGACCCCAGGATCAACGGCTCGGGCAAGGGGAAAAGCTTGACGCCGTAATCGTTGTTGAATTTCTGCGCCGTGTCGCGGGCCAGCTCGACATGCTGCTTCTGGTCCTCGCCGACCGGCACATGCGTCGCCTTATAGACGAGGATGTCCGCACTCATCAGATTGGGATAGGCATAAAGACCGACGCTGACGTTCTCGCGGTTCTTGCCGGCCTTGTCCTTGAACTGCGTCATGCGGTTCAACCAACCCATGCGGGCGACGCAATTGAAGATCCAGGCCAGTTGCGCGTGATCCGGATTCTGACTCTGGGCGAACAGGATATTCTTCTTCGGGTCGACTCCGGATGCCAACATGGCCGCCGCCACCTCGCGGGTATGAGCCTTCAGCGCCGCCGGGTCCTGCCAGACGGTGATCGCATGCAAGTCGACCACGCAGAAGACGCACTCGTAATCGTTTTGCAATCGCACCCAGTTGCGAACGGCACCCAGATAGTTGCCAAGATGAAGATTTCCGGTGGGCTGGATGCCGGAGAAAATACGATTCATGAGATTAACGCTCCTGGGACGGTTTGCGCTTGGGAGGTACTCCAAACAAATGGGACGGTCAACTCTTCCGCCGACGCAGCATGGCTTTCATCTCGTCCAGACGCGCGGCGCCGGTGAGCAGCGCGGCCATGGCGAATGTGGCCGCGCCCACGGCCAGCAAAAGGCATAAGCCCAGCACGCGCAAGCCGTGCGCGGCCAACATCGACGCCAAGCCCCATTCGGCCAAACGAAGCGCGCCGGCCATCACCAGGGCCGCCAAAAGAATGCGCCACAGTCGATCGGACAAGCGTCGGTCGATGGCGAAATATCCGCGTCTCTTCAGCGTCCAGGCCAAAATGCAGACATTGAGCCAAGCGGCGATGGCCGTTGACAGGGCCATTCCGACATGCGCCAGCGGCCCCATCAAAAGCAGATTGAGACCGACATTGATCAGCACGGTGAGCAGAGCGATTTTGACCGGTGTCTTGGTGTCCTGGCGGGCGAAAAAGCCCGGAGTCAGCACCTTGACCAGAACATAGGCCGGCAACCCCAAGGCAAAGGCCATCAAAGCCGGCGTCACCGCGGCGCTGTCGGCAGCCGAAAACGAGCCGCGCTCGAACAGGACGGCGATGATCGGATGGGCGATCACCAGAAAAGCGAAGGCCGCCGGCAAGGTCAGCAGCATGCCGAATTCCATGGCGCGATTCTGCGATTCGAGCGCCGCCGCCGTCTCGCCGGCCCGCAACTGCCGGGATAACAGCGGCAACAAAGCGGTTCCAATGGCGATGCCGACGACGCCAAGCGGCAGTTGATTGACCCGATCGGCGTAATTCAGATAGCTGACCGCGCCATTGGCCACCTGCGAGGCGATCATCGTGTTGATCAGCAGATTGACCTGATAAACCCCAGCACCGACGGCGCCCGGCACGACGCGCTTCAGCATCAGCCTGACCTCCGGCGTCAACCGGGGCCGCACCAGTCGAAGACCCATCCCCACCCGGCGCACCGAATAGACCAGCCAGGAAAACTGCGCGACACCCGAGGCGAAAACACCCCAGGCCATGGCATGCCCGGCGGTTTCGACATAGGGAACCAAAGCGACCAGAACAGCCATCGACGTCAGATTGAGCAAAACCGGCGTGCCGGCGGCGGCGGCGAACCGCCCCATGGCGTTCAGCACGCCGCTTTGCAGCGAAACCATCGAGATGAACAGCAAATAGGGAAATGTGATGCGCGAGAGTTCGGTGGCCAGCACGAGTTTGCCCGGCGTGTCGTCAAACCCCGAAGCCAGACCATAGATAGCCCATGGCATCATGATCTCCATCACGGCGACGAACCCCAACAGCGCCGCCGCCAGCACGGCGAAACAGTGTTCGGCGAATTGCCGGGCTGCCGCCTGCCCCTCGGCCTCCAACTTGCCGGCGAACAAGGGAACGAACGCCGCGTTGAAAGCGCCCTCGGCGAAGAGCGCGCGGAACATGTTGGGAAAGCGAAAGGCGACGAAGAAGGCGTCGGCCACCGTGCCGGCCCCCAGATAACGCGCCACCAGCATTTCGCGCATCAAGCCGGTGATGCGGCTCAACACCGTCCAGCCGCCGATGGTGGCTATGGCTTTGACGAGGCTCATCGCATGAGGCTATTGCGCAGCCGAGACGCGGGGCGCCTTGGGCTCGGCCGGTTCACAGGGGCCCCGTTCGGCCAGAGCCGTGATCAGCGTGTCCCGGATTTCCCTGATCTTGCGCTCATGTTCGACCTTCAAACCAAAAACGTCCTTGACGTAAAACACGTCGACCACCCGTTCGCCGTAGGTCGAAATATGCGCCGAGGCGATCTGCAAATTGAGCCGCGTCATCGCCGCCGTGACATCGTAGAGCAGACCGATGCGGTCGCGGCCATTCACCTCGATCACCGTATGGCCGGCGCTCGCCTTGTTGTCGATGAGGACGCGCGGCGGCACCTTGAAAACGCGTGTCCGGCTCTGCGCGGAGGCGCGCCGCTTGGCCAATTCCCGATCGAACCGCAAGCGGCCGGCCAGAGCCTGCTCGACATTGGCCGTCAATTTGGCGAGACGGCTCTGACTGTCGAAGGCGGCTCCCTCGGCGTCCTGGATGACGAAGGTGTCGAGCGCCATCCCGTTGGTCATGGTGATGATCTGCGCATCGACGATCGACGCCCCGGACAGAGCCATGGCCCCGGCGATCTGGGCAAACAGACCGGGATGATCCCCGGTGTAAATGGTGATTTCGGTGACCGCATGCGCCGCGATGACCCTTGATTCGATGGTCAGCGGCGCTTGTGTCGCCTCGGCCTGTCTTATCAACCGGGCATGCCGAAGATGGCTCGCCGCATCGTAGGACACCCAGTAGGACGGGTAGCCGCGCGCCAGATGCGCGTCGATTTCGTCTGCCGGCCAGGACGACTCCAATTGCCCCCGCAAGGCATTTTGCGCGGCCTCGACCCGGGACTCGCGGCGCTCGACGCCGATGCCCCCCGACATCAGATCCAAGGCGCGATGGAACAGATCGGACAACAACCCGGCTTTCCAATTGTTCCAGACTCCGGGGCCGACGGCCCGCACATCGGCCGCTGTCAGAACCAGCAACAGTTTCAATCGTTCCGGACTTTGCACGATGGACACGAAGTCGGCGATGGTCTTCGGGTCATCGACATCGCGTTTGAACGCGGTGCGGGTCATCAGCAAATGATGCCGAACCAACCAACTGGCGGTTTCGGTTTCTTCATCGGAAAGGCCGAAGCGCGGCCCCAGCTTCAACGCGATATCAGCCCCCAGCAGGGAGTGATCGCCATTCCGTCCCTTGGCGATGTCATGCAGGAAAACAGCGAGATAGAGGGCTTGGCGCGAATAGAGCGTGCCCACCACCTCGGTGGCGATCGGCAATTCTTCAGCCAACACGCCTTGTTCGACGCGATGCAGGATCCCCAAGGCCTGGATGGTGTGCTCGTCCACCGTATAGACGTGGTACATGTCATATTGCATTTGCGCCACCACCCGACCGAAATCGGGGACGAACCGGCCAAGCACGCCGGCTTCGTTCATGTGGCGGAGCGCCACCTCCGGATCCTTGCGCGACGTCAACATCTCGACGAACAGGCGGTTGGCTTCCGAATCGTTGCGCAATTTGTTGTCGATACGCTTGAGATTTTGCGTCACCAGCGACATGGCACGCGGATGGATGTCCAGATCGTGCACCAAGGCCGAATGGAACAGGCGAATCATCTGGATCGGGTCGCGCTCGAAGTCATGCTCGTCCAAGACGTCGAGGCGGTTGGCCTCAAGATGGAAGCCATCCACCTTTTTCACCCGGAGCATCGCCGGAAATCTGAGCTTGGGTTTGCGTTTGTTCTGCGTTTCCAGCAAGGAGCAGAGAATGCGGGTCAGATCGCCGACATCCTTGGCGATCAGAAAGTAATGCTTCATGAAGCGTTCGACCCCGAGCGTCCCGCCGTGGTCGGTATAGCCCATCGCCTTCGAAATCCCCTGTTGAATGTCGAAGGTGAGCCGGTCCTCCTCGCGCCCGGTCAGATAATGCAGATGGCAGCGAACGGTCCACAGAAAGGACTGCGCTTTGGCAAATCGATTGGCGGAGTCGGCGGCCAGGAGACCGCGATCGACCAATTCCCCGACCTCGGTCACGGCGAAAAGATATTTGCAGATCCAATAAAGGGTGTGCAGATCGCGCAAGCCCCCCTTGCCTTCCTTGATGTTGGGTTCAAGGACATAGCGGGCTTCCCCCAGCTTGGCATGGCGTTCGTCGCGTTCGGACAATTTGGAGTCGACGAACTCCTCGCCGGTGCCCGCCGCCACGTCGGAGCGATAGCGCCGCTTCAGCTCTTCGAACAACGCCTGATCGCCCCAAACCCAACGCGCCTCCAGAAGCGCGGTTCGGATGGTCAGATCGGCTTTGGCCTGACGGATGCATTCATCGACCGATCGGGTCGAATGACCGACCTTCAGACCGAGATCCCACAGCATGTAAAGAATATATTCGACGATCTGCTCGGCATGCGAGGTCCGCTTGTAAGGCAACAGAAAGAGGAGATCGATATCGGATTTCGGCGCCAATTCGCCACGCCCGTAACCGCCGACGGCGACGACGCTCATCACCTGACCGGTGGTCGCCGCGCCAGCGGGATATTCGTGCTCGGTCGCGAAATCGTGAACCAACCGCACCATCTGGTCGATCAGGAAACAATTTTCACGCACCGTTTCGCTGCCCAGGCCATGCGTCTCGAAACGACGCCGCACCTCCTCATAGCCGGCCTGGAAGGCCTGCTTGAAAATCTCCAATGCCTGAGCGCGGCGTTGCGGCTTCGCTGGCGCTGCGGCGATCAGAGCGTCAAGGCGAATGATGATCTCTTGGCGATCGAGGATGACGCGCGGATTTTTGATCTTCGAATGCATTGAGACCCAGCCACGTAAAGATGAGCGAGGCAGAAATATAGCGGTGAAATTCATTGGTGCGTGGATTTTTCGGCTTCTCGCCGGACGAAAGGCAAAGAATCGCGACCCGGTGCGGATGGGGCGCTCCGACCAGAAGCGTCGTCGCGTTTCCGGACAGGTCTTTTGGCCGGCCGCGCCGCGTCGGATATCGCCTGCACCCAGGGGGCGACGGAAGGCTATCCGGCCATCGGCGTGATGACGCCGGTCAAGATGCCCAGCAACTGCAAAAGACCGAAGCCGGCAATCAAAAAGGCGCCGCAGAGAGCGGCTACTTTGCGCCCACGCCCGGCCAAGCGGTGATCCGCCCCTCCCAGACGCGAAAACCAACGGTGGAGACCAAGGGTTCCCAGACTCACCACGGCGACGGTCAGGGCGACACCAGCGGCCATAGCGAAGGTGGCGATCACGCCGATCCCGAAAATGCCGTTGGCCAGCGTGAACAGCAGCACCAGAATCGCCCCCGAACACGGGCGCAGGCCCACCGCCGCGCCCGTGGACAGGACATGCCACCATTCGGCGCGCCGCGACCCCGTCTCGATGTCTTGGTCGAGCCCATGATCATGACCGCAAGCGCAGTGCAGACCGTGCTGCTCTTCCTGCTGGTGCTCATGATCGCAGCAAACGCGGCCGCTGATCACCCCCCAGCCCATCCACAAGCCCAGTCCGGCGATGGCGGCGTAACTCGCGCTTTCAAGCAAAGCCGCATGGTTCAGAATGGTCCGGGTCCCGATGTCGAAGAGAGCGGTCAAAACGCCGACCAGGAGGATCGCCGAGCAGGCCTGGACCAGAGCGGCGGACAGGCTCATGGACAATCCATGCGCCAGGCGGGCCCGCCGGGTCAAAAAGTAGCTGCCGACGACCAGCTTGCCGTGGCCCGGCCCGACGGCATGGAACACCCCATAGAGAAAGGAGACCAGCACGATGGCCATGGCCGGACGCGGCGATTGGTCATCGCGGGCGGCGCGCAAATGGCTGCGCAGTTCCGCGTTGAGGCGCGACTGCATGGCGATCAGTCCACCCACGACGCTCCGTAAGGGAGCGGGAAGAGCAACGGCAGGCGACGGCAAAACCGGTAAGGACTCCGCAGTCTGATGCGCCGGCGCCGGGGCGGCACCCGGCGCCTCATCGGGACGACCAAAATAGTCGGCCGCCGAGGCGGGCGCGGCGAACAGCAGAGACAACAGGACCAGGAGTGCCGACAAACGAAGGAACATGGCGCCCTCAGCAGGAAATCTGGACAGATGGCGGAAAAACCGAACCGAAGTAGATCGGATGCTTCTTGTCTTCGCCGACGCTGGCCTTGCAGCCTTCGGCGCCAGGCCCCTCCAGGTGCGGCGGATGGCCCTTGGCCGGACCGACATCAACGTAATAGGTGTCGTCCCAGATACCGATTCGCACGGGTCCGGCATGGGGATCGACCGGTTGCGAGAGGACGACGGTGAAGCGGTAAACCAGGCGATCCCCATCCAGCCAGGCGTCAAAATCTTTGACGTCCTTGCCGATGGCGACCGGCTTATCACTCGCCCAGACGCGGTTGAAGTAGTCGTAATTCTTGAGATTCGAAAACGCCGATTGCTTCAGTTTGGCGATCTCGGCGGCTGAAAATGCGCCCTTGCCCCGGTGCTTGGCGACGTCGGTCAGCACCGAGGCGCTGAAATCCTCGTCGAAACTCCAATCCTGGCGCAGAGCGACAATGTGCCCCTGTTCGAACAAAGCGGTCAGGTCATAGTCGACCCAAACATGCGGGTGGCTTTGGGCCGCACCGGCGAACAAACAAAGAGACAAAGCCAGCAAGGCCGAAACCCGCGGGAAGGGCATAGGGGCATCCCCTGGTCAAAAGGCACGACAATCGTCGCTTCGAACCATGCCGGAAATATGGCGAAATTGCATGTCCGCTTTGGCCAGCGGTTGCAAATCACCGAGAGCCTCTTCATAAATGATATGTTATAACATATCATTTTGTGGGGACGACGATATGAACCGCTATCAAAACGGCACCGCTTTGGCATTGCTTCTGGCCTTCGCCCAACCGGCCTTCGCCCAGCAAGCCGCCATCGAAGGCGAGGTTCGTGACGCCCTGGGACGACCTCTGGCCGGCGCCACCATCATGCTGGAAGGCAGCGATGGCAAAGCCGTTGCCCAAACCACAGGCGACCAGAATGGTCATTTCTCTTTCCGCGGCGTCTCGACCGGTACCTATGCGTTGGTCGCCACCAAAGACGCTTTCGATACGGCGACGGCCGTTGTCTCGACCGCCACGTCCGGCTCAGCGAACACGGAATTGGTGCTGCAGGCGCATGCGGCACTGAACATGGCCGTGGTCGCCAAACAACTGGACGAGGCGCGCAACAACCTGTCGCCGCAGACCGGCACCAGCGCCTATACCATCGACAGCCAAGCCATCGCCGATTTGCCCCAGGGCGCCAACACCTCCTTCAATCAGGTTCTTGAACAGGCCCCTGGCGTCGCCCAGGATTCCTACGGTCAGGTTCATGTCCGCGGCGAACACGCCAATCTGCAGTACCGCATCAACGGCATTCTGCTGCCCGAAGGCATCAGCGGGTTCGGGCAGGTGCTGGACAGCCGCATCGTCGACCGGGCGCAACTGCTGACCGGCGCCCTGCCCGCCCAATATGGCTACCGAACCGCCGGCGTGGTCGATATCCAGACGAAAAGCGGCGCCTTCGAGCAGGGAGGCTTGGCCGATTTCTACGGCGGCAGCCACAGCACGATGCAGCCCTCGCTCCAATATGGCGGCAGCGAAGGCGCCCTCAACTATTTCGTCACCGGCAGTTACCTGGGCAACAACGAGGGAATCGAGCCACCGACATCAGCGCTTCACCCCCTGCATGACCATACGGATCAGGGCAAAGGATTCGGTTATGTCTCCTATCTGCTGAACCCGACAAACCGGCTCAATGTCATCCTCGGCAGTTCGGTCGGACAGTTCCAACTGCCCAACAATCCCGGTCAGATCTCCTCCTTCACCCTGAACGGAGCGGCCGATTTGCCGTCGTCGCAGCTCAAGGAAAGCCAGCGCGAAGAAAATCATTACGGCACCGTCGCCCTGCAAGGCACCATGGACGACTGGGGCTATCAATTGGCCCCCTACTACCGTTATTCGAAGCTGCATTTCAAGCCCGATACCATCGGTGATCTGGAATACAACGGCATCGCCTCGGATGTGCTGCGGACCAATTTCGCCACCGGCCTGCAAGGCGACGGCAGCTATCGGGTGAATGAGCGACACACCCTGAGATCCGGCGTTGAGATCCAGCATGAAAAGGCGGTGGCCAACAACCGCTCCAGCGTCTTTCCCCTGGATGACTCAGGCAATGCGCTGACCACGCCGGAGACCATCGTCGATGACCAGGCGAAGAACGGCATGCTCTACGGCCTCTATCTGCAAGACGAATGGACGCTGACGGAAAAGTTGATCATGAACTACGGCGCCCGTTTCGACGCGGTCAACGCCTATGTCAACGAGACCCAATTGAGCCCGCGACTGGGAGTCGTCTATCAACTGACCGGGGCGACGACGCTCCATGCCGGCTATGCCCGCTATTTCACGCCGCCGCCGCTGGAACTAGTGGCGCCGACCTCCATCGGCAAGTTCGACAACACCACGGGAGCCGCGGTCGTTACCCAGAGTGACCCGGTCAAATCCGAACGGTCGCATAATTTCGACGTGGGCGTGACCCACAAGCTCACCGACCGGATCCAACTCGGACTCGACGGCTATTACAAGCGGGTCCGCAATCTGCTCGACGAAGGTCAGTTCGGCGCGGCGCTGGTCTATACGCCGTTCAACTATGCCCAGGGGCGAATCTACGGGACGGAGGCGACGCTCTCCTACACCGCCGAAAAGGTCACCGGCTATATGAACTTCGCCGCCTCGCGCGCCGTCGGCAAGGACATCGTCTCCAGCCAGGTCAGCTTCAGCGATCCGGCCGAGTTGGCCTATATTTCCAATCATTGGGTCCATCTGGATCATGATCAGCTCTATACCGCATCAAGCGGTCTGGCCTATCAGGTCCTCAAGGACACGCGGGCCAGCATGGACGCCATTTTCGGCAGCGGCCTGCGCAAGGACTTCTCCAACACCGGCCATCTGCCCTGGTACGCCACGCTCAATCTCGGCGTCACCCAACATCTTGGACTCTTCGACGATACCGGCATCGACGTCCGCCTGGCCGTCGTCAATCTGTTCGACACCGCTTATGAACTACGCAGTGGCACCGGTATCGGCGTCGGCGCCCCGCAATTCGGGGAACGCCGCGGATATTACGCGGGCCTGAGCCGGAAATTTTGATCATGGAAGCTTCTGCTCTTTCGGCGCTGTCCGGCCTACGGGCTGGTGGCGTCTTCATCTATCCGCTGCTGGCGGTCGGCCTGATCGGTGTCGCTTGCATCGTCGACCGTATTTATGTGTTCCTTCGCCACACCCGGCTACCTTCGGCTTTGTGCCAACACCTCGCCGATCCGCATTTCGCTTGGGACGGTATTCACCATCTTCTGTCGGAGATCCCGTCTCACAATGACTATGCCCGCTTTTTCGAGGTGATCGTCGATAATGCCAGTCGCCCCGTTTGGTGGATTGAAACCCGCGCCGCCGATCAGGCGACTCTGACCGAGCGCCGCCTCGATCAGGGATTGTGGATTCTGGAAACGGTGGTGACGGCGGCTCCCCTGCTCGGGCTGCTGGGCACCATTTCCGGCATGATCGGCGCTTTCCGCCTGTTCGGCGGCACCGGTGCCGTCGATCCGGGTGCCGTCACCGGAGGCGTGGCGGAAGCGTTGATCGCTACCGCCATCGGCATCGTTATCGCCTTGATGGCCCTGGCCGCCTACAATTTCTTCAGCCACCGCCGCGCTGTCGTCCTCGACGAGATGGAACGATTGGGCACGCGGCTGATCGACCGCATCCGCCTCGATCGGGGAGAGACGTCATGAAGCTCAAGCCGTCCCGCACCCGCCGTCGCGGGCGTATCGAGATCATCCCGATGATCGATGTGATGTTCTTTCTGCTGGCCACCTTCATGCTGGCCTCGCTGGCCATGCAGAACCTGCATTCGCTGCCGGTCACCCTGCCGCAAGGCAATGCGCAATCCCTACAGGTGGCCCATCCCTTGACCCTGACCGTCACCCAAGAGGGCCATCTGATGGTCAACGAAGATCCGACGACGCTGGAGGGCTTAGGCGATATTCTTCGAACCCACCTCACCGGCGACGCCAGGACGGTGATCGTCAATGCCGATGCCGGTGCTCCCAATGGCATCGTGGTCCAGGCGATGCTGGCCGGACGCGCCGTGGGCGTGGAAAAATTCCTGTTCGCCGTCCAGCGGAAATGACCCCGAACCACGAGAAATGGCGGCGGGCGGTCGTGGTGACGGTGAGCACCGGCGCCGTGGCGGTCCTGATGGTGGCGGTGTTCGCCCTTGTTCACCAGATGACGCCTTCCCCGGTTCCGCACCCCGTGACCGTCGAGGCGGGCTTGCTGGATCCGGCGTCCCAAACGGCATCGACACCTCCAGCATCACGTCGGGCGAATTCTCCACCGCCTCCGGAACCACCGGATCCGCCGACCGAACCACTCCGGCAAGGCCCTCCTGTCGCAAAACCGAAAGAACCGAGGCCCCCTCCGCCGACGCCTGTCACAGGAAGAGCGAAGCCCCTCCCCCCGCAGACAATCTCCCCGACGCCGTCGGAGAAAGCTCCGCCGCCCCCCACCGAGTCGCCCCGGAATGAAGGGGTGTCGGGAGGAACCGGCGCTGCCCGAGCCATTGTCCAACCATCTCCGGTCATCCCTCCCGAACTGCGCCGACATGCGCTGGCTTTGGAAGCGGTGGTGCGTTTCACCATCGCTACGGACGGAAACGCCACTGCGGACTTGGAGGAAGCCACCCCGGATCCGCAAATCAACCGAATCCTTCTCGACACGTTCCGCCGCTGGCGGTTTTTCCCGGCCCTGCGAGAGGGCGAACCGATCGCGTCCACCCTGGTCCTGCGGGTCCCGATCAGGGTGGAGTGACGGCGGACAAAAGACGCCGCTTAACCGTCGGCCTCCTCCTGGATTTCAATCCGCGACACTTTGCCCATGACGACGAGATAGGCGAACACGCCGCAAGCGGCGACGGCGGACACATAGGCCAAGGCCATGTTGAAACCGCCCGTTTGCTGAACGACGTAGCCGATGACCAGCGGCGCCGTCGTGCCGCCGATATTGGCAATGAAATAGAGCATCCCGCCGGTCAAACCGACCAACCCCTTGGGAGCCATGTCGGAGAGAAGGGCCCCCGTCACGGTGGAGGCCACCGCCTGGCCGAAGAAAGCAATCGCCATGAAGATGATCACCCAGGTGATGTCTTCGGTGTAGTTGGCCGCAACGATGGTGGCGGCCAGAGAGAAGCCGACGATGATCGGCGTCTTCCGCGCGACGGAGTTGGAATAGCCTTTCTTCACCATCCAGTCCGACCACCATCCCCCCAACAAGGCCCCTATGATGGCAACCAGGAATGGAACGGCCGCGAAAAACCCGCCTTTCAGAATGGTGAGGCCCTTGCCATTGATCAGATAGGTCGGAAACCAGGTCAAAAAGAAGAAAAGGATCGTCATGACGGCGAACTGACCGATGAACATGCCCCAGATCTGCCGATGGGACAGGAGTTGACGCACTTTTCGCCAGGAAAATGGTATTTTTTTCTCGGTCCCGCTTTCGGCCAGCCCGCCGCCAGCCCGGATGTAATCCAATTCGGCCTGATTGACGGTGGTCGAGTCATGAGGATCGCGATAATAGACATGCCAGATCACGCCCGCGAAAACGCCGATTCCCCCCGTTATGTAGAAGATGGCCTGCCAACCGAATGTCACCAAGATCCAGGCGAGAAAGGGCGTCAACAACCCCAGTGAGATATATTGCATGGACGTGTAAAGACCGACCGACAAGGCGCGTTCTTTGGCGGGAAACCACGCCGTGACGCAGCGAACATTGGTTGGAAGAACGGGAGATTCGAAAAATCCGACCCCGACGCGGCATGCCAGGAGCGCCGTCAGGCTGCTCACCGCGCCGATGACGGCGGTAAAGGCGGACCAGCCGATCAACGAGATCGTCAGCAACACTCTCGGCCCCATTTTGTCCAGAGCCGCGCCGGCGAAGGGAAGCATGCAGGTATACATCCAACCAAAAGCGGAGAATAAAATCCCCATCGTGGCAGGACTGAGTTCCAGCTCTTTGCCAATGACGGGCGCGGCCACGGAGAGATTGGCGCGGTCAAGATAGTTGATACACATCACCATCATGACGAGAAACAGCATAGACCATCGAACGCCGGTCCTTTTTCCCGTTTCCTGTCCGGTCTGATCTTTCACTTTTTCCCCTCCATCCTTTATCGTTTTCTCGTACCTTCAATACCGCCGGAGATCGCACCGGAGACGTTTTCCGGGTTGCCGAGCCCAGCGATTTGGAGCGGGGGCAACGATTGCAGACCCCGCCAGACATCCGTGATGATCGGAATCATATTTATAAATGGAATTTTATTCCATCATTTTTACAAGGGTTATACAACCGGAACGGGCGCAATTCACCGCTCGGCCATGACCCCACGCAGAACCTCGTAAACGCGCTGAGGACGCGCCTGCGCGACGTTAAACCGGAAAAACCGGCTGGCCGACTGCGTCACAGAAAAGGCATTGCCCGGCGCCAGACTGACCCCCTGGGCGAGCGCCCGCTTGGCGATAATGGCTGAATCAAGCCCCTCCGGCAGCATGGCCCACAGGAAAAGTCCGCCTTGCGGATCGGTCCACAACGTAAGACCGGTCTCGGCAAGCGCCCGGCGCACCGGAACGCCGGCGGCCCGCAACCGGCCCCGCAACGCTTCGACATGCTTGCGATAGCTGCCGTCGGTCAACAGCCGATGCATCACCTGGGCGGAGACCTCATTGCTCGACATCATCGTCGCCAATTTGAGATCGATCAAACCTTCGATCAGGTCGGGACGCGCGCCGATATAGCCGCAGCGCATGGCCGACGAGAGCGTCTTCGAGAAACTGCCGACATAGATCACGCGGTTCAACTGATCGAGCGCCGCCAGACGCGGCGTTGGTTGTTCCTCGAAATCGACAAAGATGTCGTCTTCGACGATGGTGATACCGAAATCTTCGGCGAGTTTCAGCAAGCGATGCGCCACTGCCGGGGACAGCGAGGCTCCCGTCGGGTTATGCAGCGCCGCATTGGTGATATAGAGGCGCGGACGATGCCGGGCCGCTTCCGCGGCGAATATCTCGAGATCGGGTCCGTTGGGGCGAAAGGGAATGCCCACCACCTTGGCCCGGTGCGCCCGCAAATTGCACAAATAGTTGAAATAACAGGGATCATCGACAAACACGGTATCGTTGGGTTGAATCAACAGACGGTTGATCAGATCAATGGCCTGCGTTCCGCTATCGACCAGGAGAATCTGTCCGATCCCGGCCTCTTCTGTCCTGTCTTTTGTACCGGTACAGATTGGTCATTAATACAATATCTGTCCCTGTCCAGACCAGAGGGACCTTTCTAGACTTCGAGCCGTTGCTCAACGACTGGAAGGAGTCGCCGCCATGTCTTTTCCGTTTCTCGCCGGGATGAAAAGAGCAAGCGACGCCCTCTTGAAAGCATGGCTGAGGGTGGAAGAAGGGCTGCAAAAACGCCGCCAGCGCCATCAGCTTCTCAGCCTGGACAATCGCATGCTGAAGGACATCGGCGTCAGCCGCTGCGACGCTTGGCGGGAAGCGACAAGATGGAATTGATCAACACCCTCGGCATCGGGGCACGGCAGTTGTGGCGGGCGCAATTCGTCAGATCGTCCCTTGATCCCGACGCACCACGGCCCTTCCGGGTCAGACCGTGGTGGACCGACGCCAACTGGCGTCGTCCACCCTCGCCGTTATGGCAAGCCCTTCAAGCGATACAGGGTCTCCAACGCTTCGCGCGGCGTCAGCGAATCAGGGTCGACCTCGGCCAGGGCAGTCTCGACCGCTGACGGTCCGGTCGGTGCCGTCGGCGCATGCCGGGCCGCGGCGGCGAACAACGGCAAGTCGTCGGCCAATTTGGCCACGGCCGAGGATTGTTCCCCTTTTTCCAGGCTGTGCAGAATCGACTCGGCGCGGCCGATGACGGCGCCGGGCAACCCGGCCAACCGCGCGACATGGATGCCATAGGACCGATCCGCCGTTCCCGCGCCCACCTCATGGAGGAAAACCACGTCGCCCTGCCATTCCTTGACTCGCATGCAATGGCAGGACAGCGCCGGAAGCTTGGCCGCCAGCGCCGTCAATTCGTGGTAATGGGTGGCGAACAGGGCGCGACAGCGATTGACCTCATGCAGATGTTCGACCACCGCCCAGGCGATGGACAGGCCGTCGAAGGTGGAGGTTCCTCGGCCGATCTCGTCCAGGATGACCAACGCCCGCGGCCCCGCCTGATTGAGGATGGCCGCCGTCTCGACCATTTCCACCATGAAGGTCGAGCGTCCACGGGCCAAATCGTCGGCGGCGCCGACCCGGCTGAACAATCGATCGACGATACCGATCCGGGCCGTCTCGGCCGGCACGAAACTGCCCATCTGGGCCAGGATGACGATCAGCGCGTTCTGCCGCAGAAAGGTCGATTTACCGGCCATGTTGGGACCGGTGATCAGCCACAGCCGCTGGTCGTCGGACAGATCGCAATCGTTGGCGACGAAGGCGCCGGTAAAGCCGGCCTCAACCACCGGATGGCGTCCGCCCTCGATGGAAAAGGCCGTCCCCTCTTCGACCTGTGGCCGCGCATAGCGCCGATCGACGGCCAATTCGCCCAAGGCGCTGGCCACATCGAGCGCCGCCAAAGCACGCGCGGCGGCGGCGATTTCATCGGCGCGACCCGTCACCTCGCCCAGCAGATCGCCGAACAAGTCCAACTCCAAAGCCAGCGCCTTGTCGGCGGCGCTCCGAATTTTATCTTCCAGTTCCCCCAATTCCACCGTCGCGAACCGCACGGAAGAGGCAATGGTCTGGCGATGAATGAACGGCTCGGCCATGCGGTCGGCCTGTTTGGGCGGCACTTCGATATAATAGCCCAGCACATTGTTGTGCTTGATCTTCAGAGCGGCGACACCGCTGATCTCCGCATAGCGAGTCTGCAAGGCGGCGATCAACCGCCGGCTCTCGTCACGAAGCGCCCGCAATTCGTCGAGGCCGGCATGATAGCCGGCGGCGATGAACCCACCATCGCGCATCAGCACCGGTAGTTCGGCATCCAGAGCGCGCGCCAACCGATCGACCAGCACGCCGTGCTCGCCCAACTGAGCGAGCGCGTCACGGATACCGGCCGGCGGCGCATCGAAATCGTCCCGCAGCAAGGCCGCCTTGAGACCCGGCCCCTCGCCCAGCGCATCCCGCACGGCGGCAAGATCGCGCGGCCCGCCGCGGCCCAGCGTCAGGCGCGACAAAGCGCGTTCCACATCCGGGCAGCGCCGCAGACGCTCGCGCAGATCGCTTCGCAGGGCGTGATGATCTGTAAAGAACTGCACCATGTCGAGACGCTGATCGATCGATGCGCCATCGGTCAGAGGCGCCGCCAAATGCTGCGCCAATTGTCGCGCCCCGGCGCCGGTCACCGTCCGGTCGATCACCGACAGCAGACTGCCTTTGCGCTCGCCGCTCAATGTCTCCGATAATTCGAGATTGCGCCTGGTCGCCGCATCGATCTCCATCACCGCGCCTTCGGCGAGGCGTTTCGGCACGCCCAGGCGCGGCAATTTGCCTTTTTGCGTCAGTTCGACATAGTCGACCAACGCCCCCCCCGCCGCCAATTCGGCGCGGCCGAAAGCGCCGAAGCCATCCAGCGCCCTGACTCCATAGAGGGTTTCCAGGCGCTTCCTGGCATTGACCGAATCGAACCGAACCGACGGCAGCGGCGTCAGAACGTCGCGCCAGTCGCCGAACAAGTCGAACAGATGGGGTTGTTGCAACAGCCGTTCGGGAACCAGGAGTTCCCCCGGATCAAGACGCGCGATCGCCGCGCCCAAGGTCTTCTCCGTCACCGGCTGCACCTGGAAATCCCCGGTCGACATGTCGAGCCAGGCGAGCCCCAGGCCGCCTTGCGCATCGGCCAGGGCGGCCAGGTAATTGTGGGCGCGGGCGTCGAGCAAGGCGTCCTCGGTCAGCGTCCCCGGCGTCACCAGACGAATGACACCGCGCTCCACCACCGATTTCGCACCGCGCTTCTTCGCTTCGGCCGGATCCTCCATCTGTTCGCAGACGGCCACCTTGAAGCCCTTGCGAATCAGCCGCGACAGATAGCCTTCGTGGGAATGCACCGGCACGCCGCACATCGGAATATCCTCGCCGGCGTGGCGGCCGCGCTTGGTCAGCGTGATATCCAGCGCTTGCGACGCCTGCACGGCGTCATCGAAGAACATCTCGTAAAAATCGCCCATCCGATAGAACAACAGACAGTCGGGATGCGTCCGCTTGATGGCCAGATATTGGACCATCATCGGCGTGACACTCTCGTCGGCAGGCGGCGGCAAAGCTTCGAGCGCGGTCGTTTCGTTCACGTTACTTTTCGATGAGGTTGGGGATCGGACGGATTCGGGAGCGCACCTTATCATGAAGTCGATCGCGGAGAATGTCCTATGTTCAACCGCCATCAGGTCTGGCGACGCCGCCACAGGGCGACGCTAGCCAGCAGCCGATCGCCGAATATGGCGACACTGAGCCCCACCATCACCAGCAGGCCGCCCGCCACCTCGGCCGGGGCCAACGGTTCGGCGAAGAGAAGCCACCCCGAAACCATGCCGACCACGGGAATCAGCAAGGCGAAAGGCGCCACCCGCCCCGCCGGGTAATGGGCCAGCAGGCGGCTCCACAAGCCGAAGCCGACGATCGTCGCGCCATAGGCGAGCCCCGCGACGCAACCGACGAGAGCCCAACTGGGATGGGCGAGGATCCGCACCGCCTGCCAGCCGTCAACGGCCAGTGACAGCGCCAGGAGGGGGACCGGCGCAATCAGACTCGACCAAACGGTCACGGCGAACATGTCGGCGCGGCCGGCCAGCTTGCCGACGATATTGCCCCCTCCCCAGCACAGCGCCGCCGCCACCACCATGAGAAACGGCGCCAGGCTTGCGCCCTTCAACCGAGCGGCGCCGATGACGACGATGCCGGCCAGGGCCAGGCCGGACGCCGCCACTTGCAGGGCACTCGGCCGTTCGCCCAGGACAAGCCAGGCCAGGAAGACGGTGATGAAGGCTTGGAGTTGAATGACCAACGACGCCAACCCGACGGGCATACCCCGACTGATCGCCAGAAACAGCAGTCCGAATTGTCCGATGCCGATCAGACCGCCGTAGAGCGCGACCAGTCCACCGGGCACCTTGGGCGGGCGGATGAAAAAGACCGCCGGAAAGGCGGCGAAGACGAAGCGCAACGCCGTGAGCGTCAATGGCGGCACCTCGCCGACGCCGATCTTGATTAAGATGAAGGCCAGACCCAGGGCGAGAGCCGCGACCAGTGCCGACAGCGTGTCAAGCGGGCGCATGACGATCCCTCCTAGCCCAGGAGCCGGCGCGCGTCATCCCACACTGTGCGCACCATCTCGGCCGCCGGCAGCACCTGGCCGAGAGCGGCGGATTGGCCGGCCCAGGCCTGCATGCGCTCGACATCGCCGACCCGAAGCGCATCCGCCTTCATCGCCGTGGTCAGCCCGCGCTGAACGGGGTAGGCCGCCGGCTCCACGTCCGCCACGGCGCGGACATAGGCGGTGGCGATGGCCCGTCCGGCGCGGCCGCTGAACCCACGGGTGATCATGGTGTCTTCGGGGGCCGTGCGGGCCAGGGCGCTCGCCCAGGCCGGGTGAATCTCCGCCTCGGGACAGCGCAGGAAGGCGGTGCCGAGTTGGACGGCGCTTGCGCCCAGGGCAAGCGCGGCCGCGACACCGCGCCCGTCGGCGATGCCGCCGGTCGCCACCACCGGCAGTTCGACCGCATCGACGATAGCCGGCAGCAAGGCGAACAGTCCGACCATTTGGCGTTCCGCCGCCGCCTGATCGAAGCAGCCGCGATGGCCGCCGGCCTCCATGCCCTGGGCGGCGATGACGTCGGCTCCGGCCGCCTGGGCGGCGCGGGCCTCGGCGAGGGTGGACACGGTAGCGACCCATGATATTCCCTTGGCCTTGAGTCGCGCGACCATCTCGGGAGGATAGAGTCCCATCACCGAGGACACCAGGGGCGGGGCCACCTCCAACACCGCACGGCATTGGTCGGCAAAATCTTGCAACCGGGCCTCGCCCGCCGTTTCCGGCACCTCCGGTCCCCACTGGCCGAGGAACGCCCGCATCCGCTCCTCCCGTGCCGCGTCGCGGCAAAGCTGAGGCTCGGGAATCCACAGGTTGATTTGAAAGGGTCCGTCGGCGCCGGCCCGCACCTCGGCCACCCAGGCGGCGATCTCGGCCGGCGACAGTGACAGGGCGCCGCACGCTCCCAGGCCGCCCGCCCGCATGACCGCCATCGACAAGGCGGGCGCGCTCACCCCGGCCATCGGCGCCAGCAAGATGGGCTGCCTCAATCCAAAGCGGCGGCAGAAGAGCTCGGTACGGGCCAAGATGGAGGACATGAAGAGACTCCGTCGCTGTGAGGGGAACCCAAATCTTAGGACGCGCCACAAATCTTGAAAAATGCTATGATTTGATAAGATCGCTCTGTTTTAGAGATATGTTGGGGGCGAGCATGGACGTGGCGGATCTTCGACTCTTCGAGGTTGTGGCGAGACTGGGCGGAATCAACCGGGCGGCGGCCGAACTGCATACGGTGCAGTCCAATGTCACCACCCGCCTGCGCTTGCTGGAAACCGAGTTGGGCGTGCGGTTGTTCGACCGCGGTCGTCGCGGCGTGACGCTGACGGCGGCCGGACGACGGTTGCTGCCCTATGCCCACAAGATCCGCGCCGAGATCGACAATGCCCGGCGGGCCGTGGTCGACGACGGCGTGCCACGGGGTCCAATGACCATCGGCGCCCTGGAGACCACCATGGCGCTCCGCCTGTCGCCACTGCTCGCCGATTATGTGGCGGCCTGTCCCGAAGTCGATCTGACGCTGCGCGCCGGCACCACCGCCGAGTTGGTCGAGGCGGTGCTGAGGCGCGACATGGAGGGCGCCTTCGTTTGCGGACCGATTCGCCACCCTGAGCTCATCGAAGAAACCGTCTTCCGCGAGGAACTGGCTGTCATCGCGCCACCCTCTTCGTCCTGCCTTGAGAGACTGCTGGCTCAGCCCAATCTGCGCATCGTCGTGCTACGGGCCGGGTGCTCCTATCGTCAGCGACTGGAAGATCTTCTGGCGCGGCGCGGCGTGATCGGGCTGCGTCTGCTGGAATTCGGTACCATGGAGGCCGTGTTTGCCAGCGTCGCCGCCGGGCTCGGCTTTTCGCTCCTGCCGCGGGCGTTGGTCGGACCAATCTGGCGGGCCGGCCGGGTGGCGATCCATATGCTGCCGGCCGCGGAATCGCAGGTGGACACCGTGTTCATCCGCCGCCGGGACGGCCTTTTGTCCAGCGCCCTGGCCGCGTTCCTGGAACCATTCAGCGAGACCACCAAAGAGGTCTGCTTGGCACAACCGCGTCGTCGATCGTCGCCGGACTGAAGCCCGCGTCGCCTTCATTGGAGGACAATTCAGACATTGGCCGGAAACAGGATCACCGTCACCCAATGTCATCACGCTCTAGGAATCGCCCCCTGGATACGGCACACTGGAGGAAAATCATGAGGAATGTCCCTGTGAACACAAGCCCCAAGACGCTTCGCCGCGAAGTGGTCGGCGTATTTTCCCAACGCTCCGATTTCGACAGCGCCGTGTCCGCTTTGCTGGCGGCCGGATTCTCCCATAGCGATCTGTCCGTCCTGACCTCGCACGACAGTCTCGAAGCCGCTTCGGCGGACGCGCAGTCCTGGAAAAACCGGCTGATCGGCTTGTTGGGCGAACTGAAATATGAAGGCCCCCTGGTCACCGCCGGATTGATCGCCATCGCCGCCGGGCCGGTCGGTGCCGTCATCGGCGGAATGATCGCCGCCGGCGTCGGCGGTGTCGCCTTGAAGGAGTTGATGGACGAAGTCATCGCCCGACCGCATGCGGCCGAATTCGCCAAGGCGCTTGCCTCGGGCAGCGTTTTGCTGTGGATCGACACCCCTGATCAAACAAACGAAAGCAAGGCCAAGGTTATTTTGGCCTCTTCGCGCGCCACGAATATTCATACCAACGAGCGGCAAGACTAAAAGCTGCCGCCGGACGACGCTTTCACTCTTTATGAAAAACAAAGGGAGACGTCACCTATGGATGAGACAGCGCAACCGATGAGCGATCTTGAACGAGACACCCTGCTGTTCCATTCGATGGGGCGGCCAGGCAAGATCGAGATCACGCCCACCAAACCCCTGACCACCCAACGCGACCTCTCTTTAGCCTATTCCCCAGGTGTCGCCTTTCCCTGTCTGCGCATCGCCAAGGATCCCTCTTTGGCTTATGACTACACGGCCAAAGGCAATCTGGTGGCGGTGATCTCCAACGGTACGGCGGTCCTCGGGCTCGGCGATCTGGGCGCTTTGGCCGGAAAGCCGGTGATGGAAGGCAAGGCGGTGCTGTTCAAACGCTTCGCCGACGTCGATGCCGTCGATCTTGAGGTCGACACGCGAGACGTTGACGAATTCGTCAACTGCGTGCGCTATCTCGGTCCCAGCTTCGGCGGCATCAATCTCGAAGATATCAAGGCGCCCGAATGTTTCATCATCGAGCAGCGTCTGCGCGAACTGATGGACATCCCCGTGTTCCATGACGATCAGCATGGTACGGCGATCATTTGCGCGGCCGGTATGATCAATGCCTTGCATCTCACCGGCCGCAAGTTGCAGGACGTCAAAATGGTGGTCAACGGGGCCGGCGCGGCGGCGGTGGCCTGTCTCGAACTGATCAAATCGATGGGCTTGCCGCATAACAATGCCATCATGTGCGACACCAAAGGCACCATCTACCAGGGCCGCACCGTGGGCATGAATCAGTGGAAATCCGCCCACGCGGTGGAAACCACGGCCCGCACCCTGGCCGAAGCGCTTGAGGGTGCGGACATCTTCTTGGGCCTTTCGGCAAAAGGGGCTGTCACTGCCGAAATGGTCGCCAAGATGGCGCCCCAGCCGATCATCTTCGCCATGGCCAATCCCGATCCGGAAATCACCCCGGAGGACGTCCGCACGGTTCGGCAAGACGCCATCGTCGCCACCGGCCGATCCGACTACGTCAATCAGATCAACAATGTTCTGGGTTTTCCCTACATTTTCCGGGGCGCCTTGGATGTTCGCGCCAGCACCATCAATGACGCGATGAAAATCGCCGCCGCCGAAGCCGTCGCCGCTTTGGCCCGCGAGGATGTTCCCGACGAGGTCGATGCCGCCTATTCCGGCCGTCGTCTGCGCTACGGTCCCGAATATATCATTCCGGTGCCCTTCGACCCGCGGCTGATTTCGGCGATCCCGCCGGCCGTGGCCAAAGCGGCCATGGATTCGGGCGTGGCCAGAAAGCCGATCATCGACATGGAGGCCTACAAGCGCACGCTTTCGGCCCGTCTCGACCCCACCGCCGCTTCGATGCAAATGATCTTCGAGGATGTTCGAAACAATCCGCAGCGGGTGGTCTTCGCCGAAGGCGAGGAAGAAAAGACCATCCGCGCCGCCTTGGCGTTCCGCAACGCCGGTTATGGCAAGCCGATTTTGCTCGGCCGCGAAGACATCATCCAGAAGTCCATGAAAGCCGCCGGCCTGGCCCATGCGCTGGACGGTATCGAAATCGTCAACGCCCGGCTCTCGGATCGCACCAAGGCCTATGCCGACATGCTCTATGCCCGTATGCAGCGCAAAGGCATGCTGCATCGCGACGCCCAACGCGCGATGAATCAGGAACGCAACATTTTCGCGGCCGCCATGGTCGCCTCCGGCGATGCCGACGCCATGGTCACCGGTCTGACCCGCAATTATTACCAGGCGTTCGATGAGGTGACCCGGATCATCGATCCGCGCCCCGGCGAAACATTGTTCGGCACCACGCTTCTGGTGACCCAGGGCCGCACCATTTTCATCTCGGACACCGTGGTCATTGATGGTCCGACCTCGCAACAGCTCGCCGACGTCGCCTGCCAAACGGCGGCCAAGGCCCGCCAGATGGGCCATGAACCCCGTGTCGCGCTTCTGTCCTATACCAATTTCGGCAATCCGCAGAAATACAATGGCGAGAGAATGCATGACGTGGTGGCTATTCTCGACCAGCGCAAAGTCGATTTCGAATATGACGGCGAGATGGGCGCCGACGTCGCGCTCGATCCGGAATTGCTCAAGCATTATCCCTTCTGTCGCCTGTCCGGTCCGGCCAATGTCTTGATCATGCCCGGCCTCTATACGGCCAACATCTCGGCGAAACTGCTGCACAAGCTGGGGAAGGGAACCGTGATCGGACCCATTCTGATGGGCATGTCGAAACCCGTCCAGATCACCTCAATGGACGCGACCGCCAGCGATATTGTCAATATGGCGGTCCTGGCCAGCCACGACGCCTTGCGCCAAGCCTCTCGCAAGAACGCGTAACGCTCATTTTGCGACCTGTCCATCGAACGGCGGACGAGCCCCCGATGCGCCCGTCCGCCCTCTCGATCTCCACCCTTGCAATGCTCGGTTGCAAGTCTTCAAAACGTCAGGGGAGGAACCATATGAATTTGATCCAAAAGCATGTTGTGCTTGCGGCGTTGGCAGCCTTTGCCACGCTCCCCACCATGGCATCGGCACAAACGGCACCGCTGACCGTCTACTGCATCGACGCGCCGCCGCAGGGCAGCGCGGCCGATGGCCACGGAATCATGGCGGATGCCGCCATGGAAGCTTTGAAACGGGCCGGCCTGACCGGCAAGCTCGAATTCGTGCCATGGGGACGGGCTCAGGCGGATGTGCAAGCCGGCAAGGATTTGCTCATCACCGCTCTCGCCCGCATCCCCGAACGCGAACCCAAATACACCTGGCTGTTCCCGGTCTTCACGCTGGGCAGAGGGTTCGCCACCACCGGAAAGACGATCTCAAGCTTTGCCGAGGCAAAGGCGAACCTGAAGCAGATCGCCGTGGCGATCGGCAGTTCGCAGCATGAAATGCTGGTTCGGGAAGGGTTTTCCCCGGATCAACTCATTGTGCAAACGATCGAGAAGCAGAGCGTGATTCCCAAGATGCTGCTGCTGGGTCGGGCCGATGCGTGGTTTTCGACAATCCCCGAGATCAAATACGGGCTGAAGGGGAATCCCGATGCGAGCAAATTCGTCATCGGTCCGCAAGTCGGAGAAACGACGCAGCAATATCTCGCCTGTTCCAAAGACTGCAGTCCCGAGCTCGTCGCCAAGCTGAAGAAGGCCGGCGAAGAGATGAAAGCCGATGGGACGATGGATGCCATCGTCGCACGCTATCAATAGACCAAATGTGGTGGCGTTGACGTCCCTTCCGGATCGCCAAACCGGTGATGACGGGACGTCAACGCCACAGATTTCGCGCGAGATGATCTGCACAGCCAACGCTATGCCGGTCCCCCCAAATATTTCAATTTAACGAAAACGGCGGCGCTTTTGTTTGAACGGTTGACGCAACCAATGGATTGGCTGAAAGCTCCCGTGGCACGTCACGCCAAATACCGAGGAGCGGATGCATGACCTCAGCGAAGTTCAATCCCCGGCTGTTGCCGGTGGTCGCCGCGCTGTCGACACCGCCTCTCCTCGTCTTCATCGTTCTTGTGGCGACCGGCAATATCGAATTGGGAGCGGCCTCGCTCGGCGTCTTGAGCATCGTCTTGCTGACCGGCCTGCTGCTCCACCCCTATGGCATCGACCTCGCCAACATCGCCCTTTACGCACGGGACCTTGCCCGCGGCGACGAGAGCCGGCCGCCGGTCCTCAATACCGGGTTGGCGGCCGATATCTTGGCCGCGCTTGGTCAGTTGCGACGGGGCTGGCGCGCCCGCACCGACGAACTCGGCACGTTGGTGCGCTTCCACGATTCTCTTTTTGAAAGCTTGCCCAGTCCGTTGTTCCTGCTCAACCGGCAACGCCGGATCGTCCGCGCCAATGTCGCCGCCCGCAAGATTTTCGGCCGGGAATTACAGGGACGCGACCTTGCCGCTTTGCTGCGGCACCCGGCCCTTCTCGACGCCACCGATCAGGTGCTGAAGGGACAAGCCGGCAGCGATGTCGAATTCGCCCTGACCGGGCCGATCGATCGGGAATTCCGTGCGCTTCTGGAACCCTTGCCGGAAACCGGGGTCGGCGGCACCGTGGCGATCCTGTCGTTGCATGATGTCACCGCTCTCAAGCGAATGGAGCAGATGCGCGCCGATTTCGTCGCCAATGCCAGCCACGAATTGCGCACGCCGCTGTCCGCCCTTCTCGGTTTCATCGAAACGCTCCGTGGACCGGCGCGCGACGACGTCGAGGCCCACGACCGCTTTCTGGCCATCATGTTCGACCAGGCGTCCCGCATGTCCCGTTTGGTGGCGGATCTGCTCAATCTTTCGCGGATCGAGCTGAACGAACATACCCGCCCGGACGGTCAAGCCGCACTGCCAACGATTATCCACCGCGTCGCCGACGGGCTCGAACTGCAGGCCGAGCAACGCGACATGAAGATCGAACTGGCTTTGCCCGACGATCTGCCGCCGATCAAAGGGCAGGAAGACGAGTTGGAGCAGATCTTTCAGAACCTCATGGACAATGCCCTGAAATACGGCCATGCGGGGAGCCCCATCCAAGTGTCGGCCTGTGTGACCGAAGACCTGCCGTCGGGCTTGGCCGCCACGGCGCGGCGGGCCATCAAGGTGGCCGTCCGCGATCATGGCGAAGGAATCGCGCGGGAGCACCTGCCCCGCCTGACCGAACGCTTTTTCCGCGTCGATGCGGCGCGCTCGCGACAGCTCGGCGGAACCGGCCTGGGATTGGCCATCGTCAAACATCTGGTCAACCGGCACCGTGGCCTGCTGACCATTGACAGCGTTATCAGTGAAGGCAGCGTTTTCACCGTCTATTTGCCGGTCGACGACGTCTAAGGTAAATTTTCAAATGTGAAATTAGCATCGGTCTTGGCGAAACATGTTGCCAGCGGCATGGCGAACGTTATACCTGCAACAAGATTGGTCACACGGCCACCCTTTCACGGAGTCAGATATTGCCGCCCGAGTCCGCGCATTCTCCGCAAACTGTTGCGTCGCGGGCGAAAATCGTCGCAGAGGACGTCGAAGTCTTCTACGCTGACAAGCGCGCGATCAACCGCGTCAGCCTGACCATCAACGAAAATGAAGTGACCGCCCTGATCGGTCCGTCCGGTTGCGGCAAATCGACGTTTCTGCGCTGCCTCAACCGGATGAACGAAACCATCGATGGCTGCCGGGTCAGCGGAACGGTCCTGCTCGACGGCGAGAACATTCATACCGAGATGGACCCCGTGCAACTGCGCGCCCGAGTCGGCATGGTTTTCCAGAAGCCGAACCCCTTTCCGAAATCGATTTATGACAATGTCGCTTTCGGCCCGCGGATCCATGGACTTGTCGAACATCCGGACGACGTCGACGCGATCGTCCATCGCAGCTTGACGCGCGCCGGCCTCTATGACGAAGTGAAAGACCGGCTGGGCGAACCGGGAACGGGACTCTCGGGCGGCCAACAGCAACGCCTGTGCATCGCCCGGGCGATCGCCGTCGATCCGGAAGTGATCTTGATGGACGAACCCTGTTCCGCCCTTGATCCGATCGCCACCGCGCGCGTCGAGGAATTGATTGAAGAATTGCGCGATGACTACACCATCGTCATCGTCACCCATTCGATGCAGCAAGCCGCGCGCGTCTCGCAGCGCACCGCCTTTTTCCATTTGGGCGACATCATCGAAGTGGGCGCCACGGAAGACATCTTTACCAGCCCGCGCGAAAAGCTGACGCAGGGCTATATTACCGGACGCTTCGGCTGAAGCAGGACACCATGCAGCATACCGTCAAATCCTTCGACGAAGAATTGACCCGACTGCGCGACACCTTGGCACGGATGGGGGGGCTGGCCGAACAACAAGTCGCGCAAGCCCTGCAAGCCCTGGTGGAACGGGACACCGCCCTGGGCATCGCGGTCTGCGCCGGCGATCAGGAAATCGACGAACTCGAACACAGCGTCAATGACTTGGTCGTCCGTGTTCTGGCCTTGCGGGCGCCCATGGCCGATGACCTGCGTCTGGTCATCACGGCGCTCAAAGTGTCGAGCGATCTGGAACGGATCGCCGACTACGCCGCCAATATCGCCAAACGCTCGTTGAGCGTGACCGAAGAGCTTCCTCTGCCGTCGATTCGCGCCGTGCGCCGGATCGGCCTCCTGGTGCAGCGCCAATTGCACGATGTGCTGGACGCCAGCGCCGAGCGGGATGCCGACAAAGCCTTGGCCGTCTGGAACAGCGATCTGGAAGTCGACGAGATGTATTCCGGCCTGTTTCGCGAATTGCTGACCTATATGATGGAGGACCCCCGCACGATCGGTCCGGCCAGCCATCTGCTCTTCGTCGCCAAGAACATCGAACGCATCGGGGACCACGCCACCAACATCAGTGAAATGGTCTATTTCATCATCACCGGCAAACGGATCGAAGGCGAGCGACCGAAGAACGACAGTTCCACGTCGGTCATCGCTTAACCTGTTTCGTCATGGCCGGACTTGATCCACGGCTGTCCGGCACGGCTTGTGCCTTCAATATTCGAAGGCACTTATGTCTGATTGTTCAATCAAAAGTCGTCATGCCCGTGCGTGACACGGGCATCCACGGGCCCGCTTCAAATGACGTCGCCTGATATACACAACCATGGATTGCCGGATCACGTCCGGCAATGACGGTTTTTGGTTATGGTCACAACTCAAATAAAGGCGACGCACGAACCGTGCCGGACAGCCGTGTGTCAAGCGCGGGCATGACGATTCCCACTACCCCTACTTCTTCTTCTTTTCCTTGCTCTTGGCGCGCGCGATGGCCTCTTCGATCAGCCGACCCGCTTCGTCGACATCGCCCCAGCCGGAGACCTTGACCCACTTCTTGGGTTCCAGGTCTTTATAATGGGCGAAGAAATGTTCGATTTGCTGGGTCAGAGTGGCCGGCAAATCCTTATAGGATTTCACATCGTCATAGAACGGATGCAGCTTCGGATGCGGCACCGCGAGAATCTTTTCGTCGCGTCCGGCTTCATCTTCCATCATCAGCACGCCGATCGGCCGAGACCGCATCACCGCGCCGACAGCCACACCGTGCCGGCCAACCACCATCACATCGACCGGATCGCCGTCCTCGGACAGCGTGTTGGGTATAAACCCATAATTGCAAGGGTAATACATGGCGGTATGCAGGAAGCGGTCAACGAACATGGCCCCCGATTCCTTGTCGACCTCGTATTTTACCGGATCGGCATTCAGGGGTATCTCGATGACCACATTCACGTCGAATGGCGGTTTGATGCCGATCGGGATCTTCTTGAGTTCCATGGATATCGCTTTCTTGGTCGAGTGATAACAAGGCTTTCGCGAGCAGAGGATAACCCATCACTTCGGTGCGAACCACCGCTTCGACATGCAACCATGACGTTGGTCAGGGGACGCCGGCATTTTCCGGGACGGCGGACGGCCTGGGGTCGGGCCAGCGGGACATCATCCACAACAGCAGCAGCAGCGCGGGAACGGTGATCACCGTGGTCAGCAAAAAGAAAGACTCCCACCCCAAATAATCCGCCAAAAAACCGCCGCTGGAGGCGAACAAGGTCCGGCCGAGGGTCGCCAATGCGGAAAGCAACGCATATTGGGTCGCCGTATAGGAGGCGTTACACAACAGCGAGACATAGGCAACCAACGCGGTTCCGGCCATGCCGCCGGTCAGATTCTCGGCGGCGACGCACAAGGCCAGATATTCGACATGATGCCCGCCTTGCGCCTGCAGCACATAGAACAGATTGCCCAAGGATTGCAGAACGCCGCAAATCAGCAAGGCCTTCCGGCAGCCGAGGCGAGTCACCACGGCACCGCCGGCCAGACAGCCGATGATGGTGGCAAAAAAACCAAAGAGCTTGCTGACCTGAGCAATCTCGACCAGCGAAAATCCCAGCGAGATATAGAGCGGCGTCGCCATGACCCCAGCCATCGCTTCGCCGAGCTTATAGGTCACGATGAAGATCAAGACAGCGGGCCAACCCGACCTTTGCATCAAATCGGCAAAAGGACGGATGATAGTTTGGTACAATTCCCCGCTCAATCCGCCATGCTTCGCGCGCAAGACCGTATTGTCGACCGCCGGTTCCGGCGAAATCAGCAGGACCACAATCCCGACCACCATAAGACAGGCCATCACCGCATAGCCGACGAACCAGCCAAAGGCTTGCGCCAGAAACAGCGTCCCGGCCCCGGCCACCAGCATCGCCAGGCGATATCCCACCTGGACGGCTCCGGCTCCCGGCCCCTGATGAGCCTCGTCGAGCAATTCGATCCGATAGGCATCGATGACGATATCCTGGCTGGCCGACAAAAATGCGACCACGACAGCCACCGCAGCCATGGCGCCGATCTGCTGCTTGGGGTCAAGCGCGCCCAACGTCAGTATCGCCGCCATCAGAGCGAGCTGAATGGCGACCGCCCACCCTCTCCGGCGTCCCAAGGGCAGGGGCGGTGGCAGGCGATCGATCAAGGGCGACCACAGAAATTTCAAGGCATAGGGAAGGCCGACCAGGGCGAAAAGGCCAATCGCCGAACGACTGATGCCTTCTTTGGCCAACCAGGCCGACAAGGTCGAATAGGTGAGCAGCAGCGGCAATCCGCTGGAAAAACCGAGAACCAGAACCGTTAATACCCGCCGGTCCCGATAACTCTCCACTGCCTGGCGCCAAGCGCTCATCACCTGCCTTGCCGAAATGAATTGCGGCCCCCCTCATGCTCTGAGAAGGGCCGCATCGTCAATTGTTTTCGCCGAGGACCCGTTTTAATCCTCGTCGTCGCGCGCCAAGCCCCAGACCTCGGGCGAACGCCACAACCGCGACTTCAAAAGCTCGCGTTCGTAGACGAATTCCTTCGGCAGGCGGTCGAAGAACTTTTCGAAATGCTCTTCATGGGCACGCGCCTCGATGGTCCCGGCGGTACGGTCGACCGTCATCAGTTCATGGAATTTGGCCGAGGGGAAATCGAGCCCCTTCCATTCGAGGTCTTCGTAACGCGGCATGAATCCGAGCGGGCTTTCCACGGCGAATCCATGCCCATGGACCCGCGTCGAGATCCATTTGAGAACCCGCATATTCTCGCCGAATCCCGGCCACATGAACTTGCCGTTGGCGTCCTTGCGGAACCAATTGACCCGGAAAATCGGCGGCGGATTCGACAATTGTCGCCCGATGTTCAGCCAATGGCTAAAATAATCGGCCATGTTGTAGCCGCAGAACGGCAGCATGGCCATGGGGTCGCGGCGCATCGCCGCCTGACCGACGGCGGCCGCCGTCGCCTCCGAGCCCATGGTGGCGCCCAGATAGACGCCATGCGCCCAGTTGAACGCCTGAAAGACCAGCGGCATGTTCTGGCTCATCCGTCCGCCGAACAAGAAGGCCGAGATCTGCACGCCATTGGGGTTTTCCCAGTCGGGATCGATGCAGGGACATTGCGACGCCGGCGCGGTGAACCGGGAGTTGGGATGAGACGAGGGTTCCGGAGAGGCCGGCGTCCAATCACGCCCCTTCCAATCGATCAGATGGGCCGGTTTCTCGTCGGTCAGGCCTTCCCACCAGACGTCGCCGTCATCGGTCAGCGCCACATTGGTAAAGATCGAATTGGCACGGCAGGCGGCGATGGCGTTGTAATTGGTTTTAATGCCGGTCCCCGGCGCCACGCCGAAGAAGCCGGCCTCTGGATTGATCGCGTAAAGCTTTCCGTCGACGGGCTTGATCCAGGCGATGTCGTCACCGACGGTCCAGATCTTCCAACCCTCGAACCCCGCGGGTGGCAGCATCATCGCGAAGTTGGTCTTGCCGCAGGCGGACGGGAAGGCGGCGGCGACATAGGTTTTCCGCCCCTTGGGATCCTCGACGCCGACAATCAGCATATGTTCGGCCAGCCAACCCTCGTCACGCGCCATCACCGAGGCGATGCGCAGCGCGAAGCATTTCTTGCCCAACAAGGCATTGCCGCCATATCCCGAACCGAACGACCAGATCGCCCGTTCTTCGGGAAAATGCGCGATGTGAATATTTTTCGGATCGCAGGGCCAAGACACATCCTGTTCGCCAGGCGCCAAGGGCTTGCCGACGGAATGCACGCAGGGCACGAAATCCCCATCGGGCCCCAGCACATCGAGAACGGCCCGGCCCATGCGGGTCATGATCCGCATATTGACCGCCACATAGGGACTGTCGGTGATCTCGATGCCGATATGGGCGATATGGCTGCCGAGCGGCCCCATGCTGAAGGGCACCACATACATGGTGCGGCCCTTCATACAGCCTTCAAACAATTTGGTAAGCTTCGCCTTCATTTCGCGCGGATCGACCCAGTTATTGGTCGGACCGGCGTCTCCCTTGCTCTTCGAGCAAATGAAGGTGCGGTCCTCGACGCGGGCGACGTCGGAAGGATCGGAACGGCAGAGATAACTGTTGGGCCGCTTGGCGTCGTTCAGCCTGATAAAGGTGCCGGCGTCGACCATCAATTTGCACAAGCTGTCATATTCGGCCTGCGAACCGTCGCACCAATGGATGGCCTCCGGTTCACATAATGTGGCGATCTCTTGGACCCAGGCCAACAATCTCGGATTGGTCGTGGTCCCTCCGTGAATAGCTGATTTGTTCATGCCTGCCCTTCCTCATTGCGAGCGGTGTTATCCCGTCTTCATCGTCCTTCATACAGACAACATTTGCCGAGGAAAAGCCGGTAAAGCCAGACATCGACAAAACGATGCTATAATATACCTACATTTATTTTATGGGAATATCTTTGGCATAGACTATACGGTTATACGAACGACTGAATGAAAATCATCGCATCAGAATATGAAAGGTATCTTACATGAACCTTTCAAGTTACCTCGTCTCCGCTAAATGTTACGCACTGCGCCGAACAGCGCTTCCATGACTTCGTCGGGCGAAGACACTAGCCGATCAAAAGACAACCTATGAGAGACTTTCCGTCCAGATAATATATCACAGCCATCCGGATCGATGCTCGCCAAATACCAGTTCTTTCCGCGCGTCTTCAATCGGCGGCCGACAATCCGCGCCAGCCCGTCGGCATGATCCCGCGCAATTGTGGCGGAAATTTCGCTCACGGCCGCATCAAACTTTTGCGCGACGGCCTCGCCGCACGCCGGTTGCGGCGTCAACCACTGAGCGCGGCCAAAACCGCCGACCCAATGAATGCGCTCGACCAAAAGCCGATAGAACGAAAAATCGGCAAAGCCGGCATAGAGAGCCGCCGCCGGATGGCGCGCCAGAAAGCGGCGCCCCAGACGGTCGCCTTGGCCCGCCTCCACGCGGCCCTGCAAGGTGATCCGCGGTCCTTGTTGCGGGTTGACGAAGCCGGCGGCGCCGTCGATCAGCAGCGACACGTGGCTGTCTTTGAGAATAGACCGCGTGTGTTCGGCCAGACGCGACAACAAGAGGATCGGCGTCCCGTCCACATCCGTCGCCACACCGACCAATGAAACATAAGGGGTCCCCCGGTCGGCCAATATCGTGCCGAGCGCCGCGCGGTCGGCCTGGCGCAACAGCATTCTGACAACAAGCGCCAACCGCGCAGCCGAGTCCGGATCGGCGGGCGGCGGGATCGGCGGATTTGATATGCCTTCGGAGACCATGTCTTGAGAGTGACGCTGGCCGAGCCCTGTCGTCAAGCCGACGAAAGGCAGAGTGATACGAAAGACCGCCGATTGCTCTTGGATCGAAGATCTCTACAATTTTGCCACAAAGACCGCGTCAATTAGCAGGACACACGCAATGCCTTGGCAAGAACCGCGGAAGCGGCCACACTTCCGAGACGCACTTTCCGGAGATTAAAGTCCGTGGCACAAACGATTGCCCTGGTTGATGACGACCGCAACATCCTGACCTCGGTCACCATGGCCCTTGAAGCCGAAGGGTTCCGTGTCCGCGCCTTCACCGATGGGGCCGAAGCGCTGCGCGGAATGACGGCCCAACCGGTCGATCTCGCCGTCCTCGACATCAAGATGCCGCGCATGGACGGCATGGAGCTGCTGCAACGACTTCGCAAAAATTCCGCCGTTCCGGTGATCTTCCTGACGTCGAAAGATGACGAAGTGGATGAGGTCCTGGGTCTGCGGATGGGCGCCGACGACTATATCAAGAAGCCTTTTTCCCAACGGCTCCTGATCGAACGCATCCGCGCCTTGCTGCGACGCGGAGAATTGGCCTTGGAAACCGGCGACGTCAGCGCCAGCCAGGCGATCACGCGAGGGGAACTGATTCTCGACCCGGGCCGCCATGACTGTACCTGGAAAGGCCAACCGGTAGACCTGACGGTGACCGAGTTCCTGATCCTCAAATCCCTGGCAATCCGCCCCGGTCATGTGAAAAATCGGGATCAATTGATCGACTCCGCCTATGGCGAACATATCTATGTCGACGATCGCACCATCGATTCCCACATCAAGCGCCTGCGGAAGAAATTCCGCGATATCGATGGAGAGTTTGGGCATATCGAAACCCTCTACGGCGTCGGCTACCGCTATCGCGACGACCCGTGAGCGACAAAGCCTTGCCGGCTCCGCCGGTGCATCAACTGAGTTCCACGCGTGAGCAACCGCCTGCGCCTCGCTATCGACGGCGCTGGCTTCCCTTCGCCTCACCGCTGACCTGGCGCATTCTGGCTGTCAATATGGTGGCGCCGGTCCTGCTGGTTGGCGGGCTTTTCTACCTGGACCGCTACAAGAACGAACTGATCACCGCCGAATTGGAATCCTTGCGCATTCGCGCCGAGATGGTCGCCGCCTCACTGGGCGAAAGCGCCGTCATCGACAGCGGATTCGCCCTGGCGGAACTTTCGCCCCAGATCGCGCGCCAATTGGTTCGCCGCCTTTCGCCCCCGGCCCGCGTGCGGGCTAGGCTGTTCAGTCAGCAAGGTGAAGAATTGGCCGATAGCCGCTTGCTGTTGTCGGCCAATATGACGATTCAAGTCGAAGATCTTCCCGACCCGGAACGGGGCTGGTTCGCCACCACCTTCCGCCAAATCTACGACTTCATCACCGACGCTCATCTGGTCGACGACCATCTGCCGGTCTATCGCGAACGCAGCCGACCGCGTGCCAGTGATTACAACGAAGTGACCCAGGCCCTGGCCGGCGAAGCCGCCTGGGCGATCCGCACCCGCAACCATCGCCTGTTGCTGTCGACCGCCGTTCCGGTTCAACGCTACAAGCAGGTGCTGGGCGCGGTGATGGTCTCGTCATCGGGTGACGATATCGCCAAAAGCCTGTTCAAGGTCCGCCTGACGATTTTTCAGGCCTTCGCCTTCGCCCTGGTCATCACCATCACATTATCGCTCTATCTGGCGGGCACCATCGCGCGGCCGATCCGCCGCCTGGCCGCCGCCGCCGAACGGGTCCGCCGCGGCCATGGGCGGCATCCCTCGATTCCCGATCTGACCCGGCGCCGTGACGAAATCGGTGAACTGTCGGGCGCTTTACGCGACATGACCGAGGCTTTGTGGCAGCGCATGGACGCCATCGAAGCCTTCGCCGCCGATGTCGCCCATGAAATCAAAAACCCCCTGACATCGCTCAGAAGCGCCGTTGAAACGGTTTCCCGGGTGACCAATCCCGAACAGCAACGGAAATTGATGGCCATCATTCAAGACGACGTCGGTCGCCTGAATCGTTTGATCAGCGATATTTCCGACGCTTCGCGCATCGACGCCGAATTGTCGCGCGCCGAAGCCGGGCCGGTGGACATGTTGGGAATGCTCTGCGCCTTGGCCGAAGTTTATCGTGACACCGGCGCCTCGGACTCGGTGGGCATTCATATCGCCGTGACGTCGGAAGGTCCTCTCACGGTGATGGGCATCGAAAGCCGTCTGGTCCAGATCCTGCGCAACCTCATTTCCAATGCCCTGTCTTTCAGCCCCCCCGACAGCACTCTGACCCTGTGCGCCGGACGGGACGGCCGCTGGGTGGAGATGAGCGTCGAAGACCAGGGACCCGGCATCCCCGACAACAAGCTGGAGGCGATTTTCGACCGGTTCTATTCGGAGCGGCCGAAGGACGAAAAATTCGGCACCCATTCCGGATTGGGCTTGTCGATTTCCAAGCAGATCGCCGAAGCGCATGGCGGCACCTTGCGGGCCACCAACAAAATCGGACCCGACGGATCGGTCACCGGCGCCCGTTTCACGCTTCGTCTCCCGGCGGCCGACATCAAGCCGGCGCTTCCCGCCGAGCGGATCACCTCTAAAAAATAGGGCCTTTTCCTTTCTGGTCATTCGCTATGGTGCCGACCGGAGATCGGTGCCATCATTGGTTTTTTTGGAGGTTCCGCTGTCTCTTTTCTTGCCTTGTCTGCTCTTGACCACCGCCATCGTCATGATGCGCGAAACGGTTCCGGCCTGGGGACCCTTCGCTTGAACGCGCAGATCCCTCTTCCGTCTTTGGCCGCGCGGGACAACCCCAAAGTCGCCATCGTTATGATCATCGTCTCGACCGTGCTGTTTTCCATTTTATGGTCACTGGTCAAAATGCTGGCCGCCCGTTATCCCATCGTCGAGGTTAGTTTTTTCCGCAGCGCGCTCGCGTTCATCCCCGTCGGCGTGATGGTCGCCACCAACGGCGGATTGCCGCTTTTGCGCACCCGCAAAGTGTCCAGTCATATTTGGCGCTCGGTGATCGGCGTGGTGTCGATGATGCTGGGCTTCCTATCCTATCATTTGATGCCGCTGGCCGATGCGGTGGCGATTTCCTTTACGTCTCCGCTGCTGATCACCGCCTTGTCGGTCCCTTTGCTTGGCGAAAAGGTCGGCATCCATCGCTGGAGCGCCGTCGTTGTCGGCTTCGTCGGCGTTTTGCTGATCATCCAGCCGGGCGGCGCCATGCTCAATCTCGGCGCCATCACGGCCCTTACCGCCGCCATCGCCAGCGCTTTTTCCATGGTCACCATCCGGCAATTGAATCGGACCGACAGGCCTCTGACCATCGTCTTTTACTTCACGTTGTACTCCACGCTGTTTACCGCGATTCCGCTACCGTTCGTCTGGGTGACCCCGACCCTGCAGGATTGGGGACTCCTGATTGTTCTGGGGCTGACCGGCGGCATCGGTCAATATTTCATGACCCGCGCCTATGGACTGGCCTCGGCGGCGGTGGTCAGCCCATTCAATTACGTCAGTCTCCTCTGGGCCGCGCTGTTCGGTTGGGCCATCTGGGGCGATGTCCCCGCACTGCATGTCTTCGTCGGCTCGGCGGTGGTGGTCGCCAGCGGCCTGTTCATTCTCTTCCGCGAAATCGCCAAGAGCCGCGACCCCACGCCACCCGCCAGTTGATGGAACGGCTCGGAAGACCGAGCCGGCGCCGGGAGCTCCTTCAGATCCTTTCGCTGGCGTCGCCCATCGCGGCCGGTCAAATCGCCCAGATGCTGATGAATTTGACCGACTCGGTGGTGATGGGGCGGATTGACGTCGATTCGCTGGCCGCGGGCAGTCTGGTCGGCAATATCGCCCTCATGATGATTCTCACGGCGCAGGGGCTGACCATGAGCATCCAGCCGCTGGTCGCGCAAGCTCGCGGCGCCGGGGACTCCTCGAATGCCGGCGCCACGGTCATCGCCGGCGTTCTGATATCGATCGTCACGTCGATACCGATCATTCTGATCCTGACGCAAATCGACGACATTCTGCTGGCGCTCGGCGAACCGGACGGGATCGCGCGCTTGACCTTGCGCTATGCGCTGGCCTTCGCCTGGGCGGTTCCGCCCATGCTGCTGCAAGCCGTGGCGCGCAACTACCTGCTGGCCATCGAGCGGCCGCGCGCCTCGATGGTGGTCACCACCATCGCCTGCCTGGCCAATGGCCTTTTGGCTTGGGCCTTGGTGTTCGGTCATCTCGGCCTTCCGGCTCTTGGCCTGGCCGGATCGGGCTATGCGACCGCCATTGTCTGCTGGGCCTCGACGCTGGCCTTGATCGCCTATAGCCGCTACGCCCGTCTGATCCCTGCCGGCATCTTTTCATTGTCCGGACGCGAGATTGGCGACGGACTGGCGGCCGTGTTGAAAATCGGTTGGCCGATCGCCGGTGTCCTGATGGCCGAAGTCGGGCTGTTCACCGCATCGCCGGTGGTGATGGGATATTTCGGCAGCGCGGCGCTGGCGGCGCATCAGATTTGTCTCGGCGTCGCATCCCTGGTGTTCATGGTTCCCTTGTCCATCGGCCAAGCCGCCACCGTCCGCGTCGGATTTCTCGTCGGCGCCGGCGCCTTCACCCAGGCCCGAACGGCGGGATATATGGCCCTGGTCGCCGGACTCGGCTTCATGATCGTCAGCGCCTCGGCCCTGATTTTGGGCGCCCATACGGTGTTGTCGCTCTATCTCGACGCCAACGATCCGCAGCGAGATGCCGTCATCGCCATCGGCGAAAAAATGATCCTGGTGGCGGCCGCGTTCCAACTCTTCGACGGCGCGCAAGCCGTCGCCTCCGGCGCTTTGCGCGGTCTCAAAGACACCCGGGCGGCGATGCTTGCTGGAATCGTCGGCTATTGGGGGTTGGGCATGCCCATCGGCATCGGATTGGCTTTTGGCCTCGATTTCGGGCCTGTGGGCCTGTGGTGGGGCTTCGCCGCCGGATTGGGCGCCACCGCCCTCTTGCTCACCAGCCGCTTTCGCCACAAAGCCAATTTGTTGACTAACGGTCGCGACAGCCGCACCCTAAGCGGATGATAAGACTCCATGGAACATGCGTGATGGTCGACGATGCGGGCGTCCTGTTGCGCGGGCCGTCCGGCGGCGGCAAATCCGATCTGGCGTTGCGCCTGATCGAGGCCGGCGCGCGGCTGGTCGCCGACGACTATGTGGAAGCCGAGGTTGAGGGCGATCATCTGGTCGTCCGCCCCCCCGCCACCATCGCCGGCCTGCTCGAAGTCCGCGGCCTTGGCGTCTTGAAGCTCGACTATCTGGCGTCAGCCCCCCTCATGCTGATCATCGATCTGGTCGCCGCCGAGGCGATCGAACGCCTGCCGGACACGGTGCCGATGGAGGAGGTCTGCGGCGTCCCAATCCGCCGCCTGGCGTTGCATCCTTGGGAGATATCCGCCGCTGCCAAGGTTCGCCTTGCGGTACGGGTGGTGACAGGGAATATAATATCTCTCTGATGATCAGCGATGAGTCCATCGACGCGCCCACGTCTCGGGGCGGCACCAACGCCAGCGACCTTTGCGCGCCAGGCGTTGACGCCGATTCTTCGAACAACCGGCATCGTCCAGCCATCGGCACGTCCGGCAAGGTCGTGGTGGTCACGGGCTTGTCCGGCGCCGGCAAGAGCATGACGTTGAAGTCCCTGGAGGACTTGGGCTATGAGGCCGTGGACAATCTTCCCTTGTCGTTGCTGGCCGCCCTGATCCGGCCGGGAACCTCGGCGCGGCCCCTGGCGATCGGCATCGATATCCGCACACGCGATTTCGCGGTCGCCGCCATGCTGACCGAGATGGATCGTCTGGTTCAGGAAAACGGCATCGATCTGACCTTATTGTTCGTCGTCGCCGACGACGAGGTGCTCTGTCGCCGCTTTACCGAGACCCGAAGACGCCATCCGTTGGCTCCCGACCGCCCCTTGATCGACGGTATCCGCCACGAACGCGAGTTGGTCTCGCCGCTGGAAGAGCGCGCCGATTTGGTCATCGACACCAGCGCACTGCCGCCCTCCGAGCTGAAACGCCTGCTGACGGGCCATTTCGAACTGAACCGCAAGCCCTCCTTGGCCGTGTTCGTCACCTCTTTTTCTTATCGCCAAGGGCTTCCGCGTGAAGCGGATCTGGTTTTCGATGCCCGTTTCCTTGATAATCCCCATTACGATGTGACATTGCGCCCCTTGACCGGGCGCGACGCGCCGGTGGTTCGGTATGTCGAAAAGGATCCTGGGTTTACCCAGTTCTTCACGGCGTTGACGGCTTTGCTTGAGCCGTTGCTGCCGCGTTTCGCCGCTGAGGGCAAAAGTTATTTGACGATTGCCATCGGCTGTACGGGGGGGCGACACCGCTCTGTGGTGATCGCCGAAAAACTAGCCATTTGGCTCCGCGAACGAGACCAGCAGGTTGATCTGCGGCACCGCGAGCTTGAAGAGGGGAATGCAAAGTGAAGGCTCTGCGATGATAGGAATGGTCCTCGTAACCCACGGACGCCTCGCCGATGAGCTGGTGGCCGCTCTTGAACATGTGGTCGGTCCGCAACCCAGCGTCGCGACCGTCTGCATCGGACCCGACGACGACATGGAGCAGCGACGGCGTGACATCTTGGAATCGACCGCCAAGGTCGATGACGGCAACGGTGTCGTTTTGCTCACCGACATGTTCGGTGGCACACCCTCCAACCTCGCCATTTCGATCATGGACAAAGCCAAGGTCGAGGTCATCGCCGGGGTCAATCTCCCGATGCTGATCAAACTGGCCTCCGTTCGCCATCACGAGAAATTGGCCGACGCCGTGGCCAGCGCCCAGGAAGCGGGACGAAAATATATCAATGTCGCTTCGCGCCTGCTCACCCAAGACAATCAATAACGAGAAAACAACCGACCGATGGACATGTCCACAGATCATCTCAGCAACGCTGCCGCATCCGATACGGGAGAGGTTTCCCGCAGTGCGACAATCACCAACCGGCGTGGCCTGCACGCCCGGGCCGCTGCCAAATTCGTCAAGCTCGCCGGCCAATTTCAGGCTCAGATCATGGTCTCCAATCGCGGTATCGAGGTTTCGGGACTGTCGATCATGGGTTTGATGATGTTGGCCGCCGGGCCGGGCAGTTCTGTCGAGCTCAAGGGAACCGGCGCCGACGCGGCGGAGGCTGTGCAGGCCCTGGGGGCATTGATCGACGCCAAATTCGACGAAGATTGATGGGCGTAATGACCAACCCACCCGACCTTCCCGACGTCCTTCCGGCACTCATCCAGCAGGATGAGCAGATATTTCTTGGCCTGGGCGTCAGTCCCGGAGTCGCCATCGGTGTCGCGCATCTGCATGACTCGGGCAATGTGGCCGTTCCCGAATACAAGATCCCCGCAGACGCCATGGAAGCCGAGCGCTCTCGCTTCGCCGAAGCGGTGGCGTGGGCCAGCCGACAGGTCAGCCTTCTGCAACGCAAGGCGCGCAGCCTGCCCGGATCGACAGGCGAGGAACTGGGTTACCTGCTCGACGCCTATCAACAAATGCTGAAAGGGTCGCGGCTGGTTCGCGGCGTCGACCGCCGGATCAGCGAAGAAAAGATCAATGCGGAAGCCGCCGTGCAACGCGAGATCAATCAGATCGTCAAAGGCTTCGCCGCCATGGACGACGCCTATCTGGCGGCCCGAATCGAAGATATCCGGGACGTCGGGCGGCGCCTGATCCGCAATTTGACCAAGACTCCGTTCAAGCCGTTCTCCTCCTTGCCGAAGAACGCCGTCATCCTGGCCGAAGAATTGACCCCGGCCGATGCCGCCTTGCTCGATCCGGCCAGTGTGGCCGGATTTGCCACGGTTCTCGGCGGCGGCGCCAGCCATACCGCCATCATGGCCCGTTCCTTAGGCCTTCCGGCCATCGTCGGCATGACCGGGTTGTTGAACCGGGCGAGCGCTGGCGCGACGGCGGTGATCGACGGCGCCGAAGGCAAGGTCATTCTCAACCCCACAGCGGAAACCTTGGCCACCTACCGCCGCAAACGGGCGGAGTTCTTGAAACGCCGACGGCATTTGCACCGGCTGCACAAGGTGCCGGCCGTCACTTTGGACGGCACCACCATCAGCTTGCTGGCCAATCTCGAATTGCCGACCGAAATCGATAGCGTGCTCGCCGCCGGCGCCGCCGGGATCGGTCTTTTGCGCAGCGAATTTCTCTATATGAACCGCCCGGATCTGCCGGACGAGGACGAGCAATATCATATCTTGCTGCAACTGGCCCAACGTCTGGATGGCCGCCCCCTGACCATCAGAACGCTGGACGCCGGCGGCGACAAGATGCCGACCTCGCTGGGCTTTTGCGACGGGCCCAACCCGGCGCTGGGTTTGCGGGCCATCCGCCTGTCGCTCCGGCATCCGGAAATTCTAGAAACGCAGCTGGCGGCGATCTTGCGGGTCGGCGCCCATGCGCCGGTGCGCATCCTCCTGCCGATGATCTCGGCCGTCGAGGAATTGCAGGCGGTGCGCGGAATCATGGATCAGGTGGTGCGCCGATTGAATCGCCGCCAGATTCCCATCGCCAGCCCCCTGCCGCCCGTCGGTACGATGATCGAAATTCCCGGCGCCGCCTTGGCCGCCGATGCGCTGGCCTGGCATTCCGACTTTTTCGCCATCGGCACCAATGACCTCACGCAATATACGTTGGCCATCGATCGCGCCGACGAATCGGTTGCCTATCTCTATAATCCGTTGCATCCAGCCGTGTTGCGCTTGATCCAGTTCACCACCGAAGCCGCACTGCGGGCCCGCATCCCGATCAGCATCTGTGGGGAAATCGCCGGCGATCCGCGTTACACGGCCTTGCTGTTGGGCCTGGGCATCCGCGAACTGTCGATGGCGGCAACCAGTATTCCGCGGGTCAAACAGCGGGTCCGCAGCCTCGATTTGGCGGCCGCCACCGGACAAGCCAAGATGGTGATGGATCAATCGGATTCGGCGCTCATCGTCCGATTGGTCGACGACTTCAACGCGGATGCAATCGAAGACTTTTAAGGACCGGGAACCCGCGAGTCCTTGCGCGCCCAATCCACCGCTGCTATACGCCCTGACCTAAGAATTCCATTCGAGGAGTAGACCCGATGAGCTTCGCCGATTACAAAGTTGCCGACATCTCCCTGGCCGATTGGGGCCGCAAGGAGATCGACATGGCCGAAACGGAAATGCCCGGCCTGATGGCGCTGCGCGATGAATTCGGTCAAGCCAAGCCGTTGAAGGACGCCCGCATCGTCGGCTGCCTGCATATGACCATCCAGACCGCGGTGCTGATCGAGACGCTGACCGCGCTCGGCGCTTCGGTTCGCTGGAGCTCCTGCAACATCTTCTCGACCCAGGATCAGGCCGCCGCCGCCATCGCCGCCACCGGTGTTCCGGTGTTCGCCTGGAAAGGCGAAACGGAAGAGGAATTCTGGTGGTGCATCGAGCAGACGCTGAAGGGCCCCGACGGCTGGACCCCCAATATGATTCTCGACGACGGTGGCGACGTCACCGCCATCATGCATGACAAATATCCCGAAGCGCTGAAAGCGGTGCGCGGCATCTCGGAAGAAACCACCACCGGCGTGCATCGCCTGTACGAGATGGCCAAGAAGGGCAAGCTCCTGGTGCCAGCGATCAATGTCAATGATTCGGTCACCAAGTCGAAATTCGACAATCTCTATGGGTGCCGCGAATCCCTGGTCGATGGCATCAAGCGCGCGACCGACGTGATGGTGGCCGGCAAAGTCGCGGTCGTCGCCGGCTTCGGCGATGTCGGCAAAGGCTCGGCGGCCTCTTTGCGCAGCCAAGGCGCGCGCGTGATCGTCACCGAAATCGATCCGATTTGCGCCTTGCAGGCGGCGATGGAAGGCTATCAGGTGGAAACGATGGACGATGCCGCGCCCCAGGGCGACATCTTCGTCACCTGCACCGGCAATATCGATGTGATCACCCTTGAGCATATGCGCAAGATGAAACACCGGGCCATTGTTTGTAACATCGGTCATTTCGACAGCGAGATCCAGATTGCGTCTTTGCGCAATTATCGTTGGCACAATGTGAAGCCACAGGTTGACGAGGTCGAATTCCCCGACGACAAGCGCTTGATCGTTCTCGCCGAAGGCCGGCTGGTCAATCTGGGGTGCGCGACCGGACATCCGAGCTTCGTCATGTCGGCCAGCTTCACCAATCAGGTTCTGGCGCAAATCGAGCTGTGGACTCACGCCGACAAATACGAGCGCCAAGTCTATGTGCTGCCCAAGCATCTCGACGAGAAAGTAGCGCGTCTGCATCTGGCAAAGATCGGCGCCAAGCTGACCACATTGTCGACGAAGCAGGCCGAGTATATCGGTGTCTCCGCGCAGGGTCCGTTCAAACCCGATACCTATCGCTATTGATGGCCTCGATCCCTCTCCCTCGCGGGAGAGGGATCGACCACCCTTGTCTTTTGACGCTTTCGCGGGCACCCTTGGGCGAATCAGGGAGTCCGACGTCCGCATGACGGACCTTTGTCACATTGGGGCCTATCCGTCGCCAACCGACGTGCGCCCTCCCGCTTTGCCTCGGCACCGCCGGAAGAGGGACTGGAGGGGCGGGTTTTTTTGCGCGCTCCTCATTGGTGTTCTCGGCCTGATTCCGGGGCCCGCCAACGCTCAAGCTTTTGACATCCACCAAGAAGAGAGCTTGCCTCTCATCATCGCCCTGTTGGTTCTGGCCGCCCTGACCGCTCTGGCGGGCGTGCTCTGGCTCCGCAACCAGTTGCGCCAAGCGACCCTTGAGTCGGCGCGCATGGACGTCGAACGGACACGCCTTGGTGAAATTTTGGCGTCGGCGCCGGATGGCTTCTACCGCTGGAATATGACATCCGACGGCAAAATCGATTCTGAGGATTGCTCGCGCCGGCTCGCCGTCCTGCTGGGGCTCTTTGGCGGCACCGACGCCACATACAACGATATTCTGGAAAACTTCAGCCCGGAAGCGGCGAGCGCTCTCACCACCGAGGTCGAGAGCTTGCACCGCCATGGCAGCGGCTTCGAGTTGGAGTTGCCGCTCCGCGAAGGACACCGACGCCTCCTGGTGGTCGGCAGCCGCGCCGGCGACGTCGAGGGTAATCCGCTGGCCGACGTTCTCTGGATGCGCGACGTGACCGAGGGCGCGGCGGCTGTTGAAAATCTGTCGCACCAAAGACGCGACCTGGGGGCCGAACGCGACCGCTTGCGTGCTCTTTTGGACGCCTTGCCGCTGCCGATCTGGCTCAGGGATGGCGACCTGGCGTTGATCTATTGCAACCAGGCCTACGCCAGAGCCGTCGATTCCGAGGCGCCGGACGCCGCCGCGGAGAGCGGAACCGAATTGGTTCCCGGAGCCGCCGTACGCGAAGCCCGCGCCCTGGCCGCGCGCGCGCGGGCTTCCGGGTTGTCGCGTAGCGAACCGTTCCATCTGGTCATGGAAGGCGCCCGGCGTCTGGTGGACCTCACCGAAACGCCCTTCCCAGCCGGCGGCAACGGCGGCCTGTTAACGGCCGGTTTCGCCGTCGACCGGACCCGGCAGGAAGATCTGCAAGCCCAAGTCGAACGGCATGTCGCGGCCCATGCCGAGGTTCTGGAAAATCTCGGCACCGCGATCGCCATTTTCTCCAGCGACACCCGGCTGTCGTTCTTCAACACGGCCTTCTCCATGCTGTGGCAACTCGATAGCGACTGGCTGGGCACCGAGCCGACCTATGCGAACCTGCTCGATGTCTTGCGCGAACAGCGCAGACTTCCCGAGGTTGCCGATTACCGGGCCTACAAAGACGAGGAACTGCGCCGTTTCACCTCGCTGATCGAGGCGCGGGAGGATCTTTTGCATCTCCCCGACGAACGCACGCTGCGTCGCACGGTTTCCGCCCATCCGTTCGGTGGACTGCTGTTCACCTATGAAGATGTCACCAACGCCTTGGCCCTTGAACGCTCGCATCGAACCTCGCTCGCCGTCCATCGCGAGACGTTGGACAATCTCTACGAAGGGATCGCCGTCTTCTCGTCGGATGGACGGCTGCGACTGTCCAATCCGGCCTATGGCCATATCTGGAATCTCTCCCCCGAAGACCTGAACACCGAGCCGCATATCAGTGAACTGGTCGAACGCCATCACGACTTTTTCATCGCCGCCGCCGACTGGCCGATCGTGAAGGAATGGATGCTGGCCCTGTCGTCCGATCGCGAAGCGCGCCATGGCCGCATCGAACGGTCGGATGGCGCCATTCTCGATTACGCCTCGGTCCCGCTGCCCGACGGCGCGGTGCTGACAACCTGGCTCGACGTCAGCGATTCGGCGCAAGTGGAACGAGCGTTACGAGAGCGAAACGAAGCCTTGGCGGCGGCCGATCGGTTGAAAAGCGAATTTATCGCCAATGTCAGCGCCGAGGTCCGCACCCCCTTGTCCACCATTCTTGGCTTTTCCGAAGTCTTGAGCCTCGGTTATTTCGGCGCGCTCAACCCGCGCCAGCTCGAATATGCCACGGGCATCACCGAAGCCGGCAATTATCTCCTGCAGATTCTCTCCGACATCCTCGATCTGGCGACCATCGAAGCCGGCCAGATGACCTTGTCGCTGAATGCCGTCGATGTGCATGCCATGCTCACCGGCGTGCTGCATCTGACGCGGGAACGACTCCGCGAAAAGCAACTGCTGATCAATTTCGACTGTCCGCTCGATATCGGCTGGATGGTGGGTGACGAACGACGGATCCGCCAGGTGTTGTTCAGCCTGTTGTCCAACGCGGTCAAGTTCACCCCGGCGCACGGTCAAATTACGCTGGCCGCGATGCGGGCCAAGGGGGACGGTGGCGAAGAAATATTGTTCACCGTCGCCGATACCGGCCAAGGCATTTCCCCGGAAGAGCAGCAGGCCGTTTTCGGCAGTTTCGTCCGCGGCGGTCGTGGACAAGAGCCCGCCGCGGGAAACAACCACGCCGGTGCCGGCCTTGGCTTGTCGCTGGTCAAGAATTTCGTCGAACTGCATGGGGGATGGGTCGAATTGGCCTCGGTTCCCAATGAAGGAACCACCTTTATCCTTCATCTGCCGGCTGGCCATGCCGATCCCCTAAAGCCGCCGCCGCCCCTGGTGACCTTGCGCAAACGCAACAAGGGCAAGGCAAATGGATCGACCAAAGACAAACCCTCAGCGTAAGATCATTTCGCCGTTGCCCCCTGATTTCGAAAGACTCGCCATGTTTATTGTCACCTTGCGCTACAAAGCCCTCCCGACCGAGATCGAACAAGCCCTCCCGGACCATCGCGACTGGCTGATCAAGAACTATGCGGATGGCGTCTTTCTGCTGTCCGGCCCCCAGAAGCCGCACACCGGCGGCGTCATTCTGGCGCATGGCCTCACGCGGGACGAATTGGACGCGCGTTTGGCCGAAGACCCCTTCAACAAAGGCGAACTCGCCGATTACGACGTGGTCGAACTGCTGCCCCGTGGCGCCGACCCCCGGTTGGCCTTCCTGGTCACCGAATGACACGCAACAGATCGCGGGCTGCCGCGATAGCGGCGTCGCCGGCTTGCATCTGCGCTCGCACGATGGTGCCTTCGATCACGATAAGCACCGCTTCCGCCACCGCGTCGGGGGCGGGAAAGGAGAGGCGCCCGGCAAGACCGGCAAGATAGTCGCGTAGGTCCCTTTTATGCTGTCGGGAGATGCGCGCATCCTCGCCGTCAGTGGCGCCGCTTTCCGCCACCGCATTGATAAAGGCGCACCCCCTGAAGTCCGGCTGTTGAAACCACAGCTGCAAGACGTCGGCGATGACCTCCAGTCCGCATCCTCCCTGGGCGACTTTTTCCTCGACCGCTTGGGTAAACCAAGCCAGCCAGCGGTCATGCCGCAACGCCAGATAGGCCGCGACCAAATCCGCCTTGGATTTGAAGTTGCGATAGAAAGACATCTTGGCGACGGCGGAGTCCGCGATGATGCGATCGATTCCGGTGGCCCGCACACCATCTTGATAAAACAGCCGGCAAGCGACGTCCAAAATCCGCTGGCGGGCCGACGGGGGGCGATCGCCATCCAGTGGCGGCAAGGCATTTCGCATCAAGGGGACTCCGGCTCTTTTGGGATTGAGATTGACAGATCTGTCTCCTTTCAGCAAGGATGATACAGACCTGTCTCACTCTTCAGTGACAATCCTCACCGGCAAGGAGCCGCCCATGTCGCCTGCTTCCGAAAAACGCCTTCCCGCCCCGCCGTTTAGCCTGAAAACCGCCCTTCAGAAGGTCCGCGCGGCCGAGGACGGATGGAATTCGCGCGACCCCGAAAAGGTCGCGCTGGCCTATACGCCCGACAGCCGCTGGCGCAATCGCGCCGAATTCGTCACCGGCCGGCCGCAAATCGTCAATTTCTTGCAACGCAAATGGGCACGGGAATTGGACTACCGATTGATCAAGGAGCTTTGGACGTTCAGCGACACACGGATCGCCGTCCGTTTTGCCTATGAGTGGCATGATGAGGGCGAGAACTGGTTTCGGTCCTATGGAAACGAAAACTGGCAGTTCGACGAGAACGGTCTGATGGCGATCCGGCACGCCTCGATCAACGATCTGCCGATTGAGGCTTCGAAGCGTCAGTTCTTTTGGCCGTTGGGCCGACGCCCCGACGACCATCCGAGCCTGAGCGATCTCGGACTCTGAACGCCGGCGGCGGCGGATCGCCCGCCTTGTCTCACGCCACCGGCAGGCCGGTGGTGGTGGAATGTTCGAAATGCAGCGCCTCACGCGGGCGGGCGATAGCGTATGCGGCTTGCGCGGCCATGGCGGCCTCGGAAAACCCCTGAAGAATCAGTTTCAGTTTGCCGGGATATCCCGCCACATCGCCGATGGCGAAGACGCCCTTGAGAGTGGTCCTAAGCGTCGCCGGATCGACGACGATCTGCGAGCCGTCCATCGTCAATCCCCATTTGGCGATTGGCCCCAACTGGCTGGACAAACCGAAGAAGGCCAAAAGGACATCGGCCGGCAGGGTCTTGACCTTGCCGTCGAGGGTGGCGACGCGAACCGCTTCCATGCGGCCGGCGCTGCCCTCCAGCCCCTGCAACTGGTAGGGAACCACCAATTCGATCCGCCCCTGATCGGCCAGGGCTTTCAACCGGGCTTCCGATTCCGGCGCGGCGCGGAACTTGGCCCGGCGATGCACCACCATGATCTGGGCCGCCACGTCGGCCAGCGAGATGGCCCAATCGACCGCCGAATCGCCACCTCCGGCGATGACGATGCGTTTTCCCCGGAAATCCTCGCGCTTTTGCACCAGATAGAAAACGCTTTTGCCCTCGAAGTCGGCCAGACCGTCGAGGGGCGGACGGTTGGGGCCGAACGCACCGGCACCGGCGGCGATGACCACCACCGGCGCAATCAACGCCCGGCCGTCGGACAAGCACACTTCCCAACGATCGTCGGGCAACCGCGCCAGCGACTCGACACTGGCGTCCAGATGAAATTTGGGATGGAACGGCGCCGCCTGCTCCATCAGGCGTTCGACCAAGTCGGCGGCGACGATCTTGGGGAACCCGGGAATATCGTAGATCGGTTTTTCCGGATAAAGCGCGGTCAATTGACCGCCGATCGCCGGCAGAGCATCGACCACATGGCATTTGAGACGCAACATGCCCAGTTCGAAAACGGCGAACAATCCGACCGGACCAGCCCCGATCACGATGGCATCGGTCTCGGCGCGCAGTGCAGAAGACATCGTTCTCAAGCTCCTGGGAGAGGGTCGAAGGGCGGGCAAGCCATTGAGAATGGGCGCTCGCCCAGAGCGAATCAACCCCCGGGCGACCAGGTCGTCGCGTCCATGATATTCAGGGCGTCGATAATGGCCTCTTGTGCTGCCATCAAGGACCTCCGCCGCTCGGTCGGGATGGCGAAGATCTCCTGTTCATCGATACGATAGTCGTTCAGGGCATCGAGAGCCTTGGCGACACAGCCTTGGACGGCGGAGGTCGCGTCCGCCGCCAGATCGCTTTTCACCGACATGTCGGTCACCTCTCCATCACAGCGTGACATATTTGAACTCCGGCAACATTCTCAGTCCTTCCTTCGTGCCCCCCGGAAGCACGACCTTTTTTTCGTCGAAGATCAACGTGGCATAAGGAACGACGACCAAATGGTTCCCCAAGCCCAGAAAACCGCCGATCGAAAGGACGGCGAAGGGCTGTCTGCCGTCGTGACTGACAAGAAGATCGTCAATCTTGCCAATGGTTTCACCGGCATCGTTGACAACGCTGCTCCCGATGACTTTGGACAACCGATATCCGGCCGACAGGGCCAGCACATCGACCTTGACGAGTTCGACCGTTTGCGGCGCGCCTTGCGCAATCGCCGGACCGGAGAGGAGGGCGCCGCAGAGGATCGCCGCGCCGGCAAGACTTATCGCTTTCTTCATGATGGATGGTCCTCGGCTGTTTGTACCTGCCGACAAGGGCCGCTTGGGACGCCTTGCTCGGGGCTTTAAGGCTACAGAATAGCGGTCACCCAAGCCTCCCCGACAGGCTCGGAAACTACTTACGGCCCATTGCGCCCTGGCCTCTGCCACGCTACAAAGTCCCATGCTCGTAACCCTCGATCTGGCGGATGAAGCCGCCACCGCCCACCTTGCCGCGACCCTCGCCGGCCTCGCCGTTCCGGGCGATATCTTCGCCTTGGAAGGAGACTTGGGCAGTGGCAAGACGGCCTTGGCCCGGGCCTTCATCCGGACTCTGACGACTGACGACGAGGACGTGCCAAGCCCGACCTTCACCCTGGCCCAGATTTATGATTTTGATAGCGGAACAATTTGGCATTTCGACCTTTACCGGTTGGAAAAAGCCCAAGATGCCTTGGAATTGGGAATCGAGGACGCCTTCGCCGACGGAATCAGTCTGATCGAATGGCCCGACCGGTTGGGAGGCTGGCTGCCGGTCGAACGGCTCACCGTCACCCTGTCGCCCGGCCCGACGCCGACCGCGCGGCAGGTGCGCTTGACCGGCAGTCCGGCCTGGACGACACGCTTGCAGGAGACGTTTGGTGGTTGACCGCGAACATCGGATTCAACAGTTTCTGGCCCGACATGGCTGGGATCGGGCGGCGCGCGGCGTTCTGGCCGGCGACGCCTCCTTCCGCCGTTACGACCGCTTGGTGGCGAACGACGGGCGCCGCGCCGTGCTGATGGATGCGCCGCCACCGCAGGAGGATGTGCGCCCGTTCGTGACCATCGAAAACCACCTCGTCGATCTCGGCTACAGCGCGCCGCGCCTGTTGGCCGCCGATGTCGAAAGCGGCCTGCTGCTGCTCGAAGACTTGGGCGATGACACCTTCACCCGCCTGCTCGCCACCGGCAATAGCGAGGAAGATCTTTATCGTCTGGCCGTCGACCAATTGGTCGACTTGCATCGCAAAGGCAAGGCGGCCATCCCCGCCGGTCTGCCCCCCTATGACGACCAGCGGCTGTTGACCGAAGCCCTCTTGTTGACGGATTGGTACGCAAAAGAGATGAGTCCGCTGCCGACCGGCGCCCGCGACGATTATATCGGGCTCTGGCAGGCGCTTTTTCCGGTCGCCCGCGCCGTGCCGGAGAGCCTCGTGCTGCGCGATTTCCATGTCGATAACCTGCTGCGCCTGGACGGCCGGCCGGGGGTCGCCGCCTGCGGCCTGCTGGACTTCCAGGACGCCGTGGTCGGCCCGATCACCTACGACTTGATGTCGCTGTTGGAAGACGCCCGCCGCGATATCGATCCGGCCCTGGTCGCCGCCTTGCGCGCTTATTACCTGGCGGCCTTTCCCGACCTCGACGCCGAAGCGTTCAACGCCTCGTGGGCGGTGCTGGCGGCGCAACGTCATGCCAAAGTCATCGGCATTTTCACCCGGCTCTGCCGGCGCGACGGCAAACCACAATACCTGCCGCATATCCCCCGGCTCTGGCGGCTTCTGGAAAATGCCCTGACCCATCCCCATCTGGCTGCTCTTAAAGACTGGATGGATCGACAGATCCCGAAAGACAAGAGAGGAGTACCGCAGCCATGACCAACATCCCCAACCATGCGATGATTCTCGCCGCCGGATTGGGGCTGCGCATGCGGCCGCTGACCTTGACGATCCCGAAGCCCCTGCTGCCGGTCGCCGGTCGCACCATGCTGGACCGCGTTCTCGATCATCTGGACACGGCCGGCGTCGGCCAGCGCGTCGTCAACACCCACTGGCTGGGCGAGGCGATCCGTCGGCACCTGGCCGACCGGCCGGACATCGCCTTTTCCGACGAGCCGGATTTGCTGGAAACCGGCGGCGGCGTTCTCCAGGCCCTGCCGCTGCTGGGGGCGGAGCCGTTCTTCGTCTGCAACGCCGACATCGTCTGGACCGACGGGCCCAGCCCGGCGTTGCGACGTCTGGCCGCGGCCTGGGACGACGGCAAGATGGATGCCCTGCTGCTGTTGCAGCGCACCGCCGGAGCTTTCGGCTATGAAGGGGCCGGCGATTTTTTCGTCGACACCACCGGCCGGGCCGCCCGGCGGCGCGAGAAACAGGTCAGCCCGACCCTGTTCGCTGGCGTGCAGATCCTGCATCCGCGCCTGTTCGCCGAGACCGCACCCGGCAAATTCTCGCTCAATCGCCTCTACGACAGGGCGGAGGCCGACGGCCGCCTTTACGCGATCGTCCACGACGGCGCCTGGTATCATATCGGCACGCCACAAGCCCTGGCCGAGGCGGACGCGTGCATCCAGGCGGAACCGCCCCTCGAATCGCTGGATTAGCCACGGTGGCTTCGCCCTCGGTCTTCACCATTCCGCCGGGCGAAAGTTTCGTCGACGCCCTGGCGGCCGGTTTGATGCGGGAGACCGCCGGCGAGCCCCTGGCCTTGTCCTCCATGCTGATCCTGCTGCCGACCCGGCGGGCCTGCCGAGCCTTGCGCGAAGCCTTTCTGCGCCGATCGGCCGGGCGGCCCTTGCTGCTGCCACGCCTGCGCCCACTGGGCGACGCCGACGAAGAGGACCTGGGATTCGACAGTGACGGCGACATCACCTTGCCCCCCGCCGTGCCGCCGCTGCACCGTCAATTGTTGCTGGCCCACCTGATCCTCGGGCTGGGCGCCGGACGCGGCGGCCATACGCCCACGCCGGAACAAGCCGTGCAACTGGCCGCGGAATTGGGCCGCCTGCTCGACCAGGTGCATACCGAGGAACTGGGATTCGAACGTCTGGCCGACCTGGTCCCGGCGGACTATGCCACCCACTGGCAGATGACCCTCGATTTTCTGACCATCCTCTCCACCCATTGGCCCAACATTTTGGCCGAACAGGGATGGATGGAGGCCGCCTTGCGCCGCAACCGCCTGCTCGACGCGCAAGCCGAACGCTGGCGGAGCACGCCTCCGGATTTTCCGGTGCTGGCGGCCGGATCGACGGGATCGATTCCAGCCACCGCGCGCTTGCTGACCGTCGTCGCCGGTCTGCCGAACGGCCGACTGGTCCTGCCCGGTCTCGATCAGACGATGGACCCGGCCAGCCGCGACGCTCTCGACCAGACGCATCCGCAAAGCGGGCTTTATCATTTGCTCGACCGTCTGGACCTGAGGGCCGACCAGGTGGCCCTGTGGCCGGGATGCCAAGCCGGACCCCGCGACGGACTGATCAGCGAAGCCATGCGACCGGCGGCCACCACCGAGACCTGGCGCCATCTCGGCGACAAGATCCGGGCGGACGCGCTGGCCGGGGTGACCCGGCTCGACTGCCCCAGTCCGCGCGAGGAAGCCGGCGCCATCGCCCTGATGATGCGCGAAACCCTGGAAAGCGACGGACGGACGGCCGCCCTGGTCACACCGGATCGCGATCTGGCCCGGCGGGTGGCGGCAGAACTTCGCCGTTACGGTATCGAAATAGACGATTCAGCCGGAACCCCGCTGACCTTGACGCCGGTCGGCGCCTTTTTGGCCTTGAGCGCCGAGATGGTCGCCGACGACTTCGCCCCGCACGCCACCTTGGCGGCGCTGAAACATCCCCTGGCGACGGGCGGCCTGACGGCCGGCGCCTTCCGGGCCAAGGTACGCCGTCTGGAACGTCTGGTCTTGCGCGGTCCACGGCCGGGACCAGGCGTCGCCGGGCTGATCGCGGCGCTCAAAACCAGCCGCAACCCGGATACCGACTTGGCGCCGTGGTTGGACCGTTTGGCTGCGGCAACAGCGGCCTTCACCGAGCTCATGATGCGCCCGAAGGTGCCTCTGCAGGCCTTGTTGCACAGCCATATCGCTTGCGCCGAAACAGTGGCCGCCGAAACAATGGACGATGGCGACCAGCGGACCGGCGCGGCGCGGTTGTGGCGTGGCGAGGCGGGCGAAGCCGCCGCCGGATTCGTCGCCGATCTGGCCCTGGCGGCCGACGCCCTGCCGCCGATCGATCCCAAGAGCTATCCGGGGCTACTGGCCACCCTCATGCAGGGTGTCGCCGTCCGTCCGTCCTGGGGCGGTCATCCCCGGCTGGCCATCTGGGGCCCGCTGGAAGCCCGGCTGCAACAATGCGACCGGCTGATCCTGGGCGGCCTCAACGAGGGATGTTGGCCGCCGGATGCCGCCGCCGATCCCTGGATGAGCCGCCCGATGCGCCAAAGCTTCGGACTGCCCTTGCCGGAACGGCGAATCGGTTTGGCGGCCCATGACTTCGCCCAGGCCTTCGCCGCCCCCGAGGTCATCCTGACCCGCGCCGCCCGCGTCGAAGGCACGCCGACCGTCCCGTCGCGCTGGCTGCTCCGCCTCGACGCCGTGCTGCGCGCCGCCGGCCTTGCCGCCCCTTGGCCGGCCACCGATTGGCTGGCCTGGCAGGAGGCCCGCGACCGGCCGGAGCGTTACGCCAAGCCGGCCCCTCCGGCGCCGAAACCGCCATGCGCCGCCCGGCCGCGCGAATTGTCGGCCACCGCCATCGAAACCTGGATGCGCGATCCTTATGCCATCTACGCCCGCAAGATTTTGCGTCTCGACGCCCTCGATCCGATCGACGCCGATCCCGGCGCCGCCGACTACGGCAGTCTGGTCCATGGCGCCCTCGACGCCTTTTTGAAGCGCCATCCGCAGGGACCGTTACCCGGCGACGCTTTGAGGGAATTGCTGGCGCTGGGCCAGGACAGCTTCGCCGAAGCGCTGGCCCGCCCCGGCCTGTGGGCCTTCTGGTGGCCGCGATTCGAGCGGGTGGCCGGCTGGTTCGTCGCCCATGAGGCGGCGCGGCGCCATGAGCTGGCGGAAAGCTGGAGCGAGATCAGCGGCGCCTTGGAGATCGCCGCCCCCGGCGGCCCCTTCCGCGTCACCGCCAAGGCCGATCGCATCGACCGCCTGACCGATGGCAGCCTTGCCATCATCGATTACAAAACCGGCGCCCCGCCGACGGCCAAGGAAGTCGCCGCCGGCTTCGCGCCGCAATTGCCCATCGAAGCCCTGATCGCCCGCCATGGCGGGTTTCCCGACGTCACGGCCGGCAGCGTCGGCCAGCTGCTCTATTGGCGTCTATCGGGCACGCCACCGGGCGGCGAAGAGCGCTCGGCCGGCCATGACGCCGCCACCCTGGCCGAACAGGCCCTGGAGGGCTTAAGCGAACTGATTTCTCGTTTCGATAACGAATCGACCCCCTATGCCGCCCGCCCCCACCCGGAAATGGCCCCCAAATACAGCGACTATCTGCATCTGGCCCGGGTCAAGGAATGGTCGAGCGGAGAGGACGGCGACGAATGAGCGGCCAATCCGAACGAAAGCCTTTCTCAAAGAGGGGGGGCCACAGATGAACACAGATGAACACAGATACGGACTGGAGCTGTTTGCGATCTCATTGAATCGCCTTTTCTTCCCGTCATCTCCAGGCTTGACCCGTCGGCATATACGGCGACCCATGGATTGCCGGGTCAAGCCCGGCAATGACGGGAAAGACGATGATCCAGTGTGGTCGCTGATCGCTTTAGCGCCGCAGGCATTGATACCCCCGTTCGCCCGAGTAGCGCCGAGCAGCATGATGAATGCCTGCGGCGCAAATCTGTGTTCATCTGTGTTCATCTGTGGCCCCCTTCCCCCCCGTCACAGCCGTCCGGAACCGTCCTTCGCGGAAAGTCGTCAATGACGGCGACGACGATCAACCCGGAAATCCCCCAGCGCCAGGCCGCCGACCCCAAGACCTCGGTGTGGGTCGCCGCGTCGGCCGGCACCGGCAAGACGAAGGTGCTGACCGACCGGGTGCTCAGCCTGTTGCTCGCCGGCAGCGCACCCGAACGATTGCTCTGTCTGACCTTCACCAAGGCGGCGGCGGCGGAAATGGCCAATCGCATCGCCGATCGTCTGGCCGGCTGGGCGACCGACGACGACGCGCGCCTGATCGGCGATCTGGCCCGCCTGACCGGGCAAGCGCCGAGCCCGGCCACGGTGACCCGGGCGCGGCGGCTGTTCGCCCAGGTGCTCGACACGCCGGGCGGCATGAAGATCGAGACCATCCATGCCTTTTGCCAATCGCTGCTGCGCCGTTTCCCTTTGGAAGCCGGCTTGGCGCCGCATTTCCAGGTCATGGACGACCGCGACGCCGGGGAAATGCTGGCCCAGGCGCGCGAGGAAATCCTGACTGCCGCCCGCCAGGACGGAGGCAGCGATCTGGCCCAGGCACTCTCCGTCGTCACCGGCGTGGTGCATGAGACGATCTTTCCCGAGGTCATGGCCGAATTGGCCGGTGTTCGCGGGCGCTTAAGCCGGCTGCTCGATCGGTATGGTGGTCGGCACGGCCTGATCGAGGCGCTCTATCGGCAGGCGGCCTTGCGCCCCGGCGAGACGGCGGTCGACATCGTCGGCCGGGCGGTGACCGACGACGCCTTCGACGTCTCGGGATGCCGCGCCGCCATGGCGGCCCTGATGACCGGCAAGGCCGGCGACCAGGAGCGCGCAAGCGCGATGGATGTCTGGTTGGCGGCCTCCGTCGACGACCGCATCCGTCAATTCTCCTTGTGGCAAAGCGCCTTTCTGACCGGCAAGGGCGAGATCCGCGCCCGCTTGTGCACGAAGGATGTGGAAGCCCGGTTTTCCGGCACTTTGGAGGTCTTGACGCTCGAAGCCGAACGATTGTTCGGGCTGCTCGATCGGCTGCGCAGCGCCACCACCTTGGGCGCCACCGGCGCTCTGCTGACCTTGGCCGAAGCCCTGCTGGCCTCCTACAAGCGCCAGAAGGCGAGCCGCGCCATGCTCGATTACGACGATCTGATCCTGACAACCGTTACGCTTCTGGAACGACCAGGCATGCCGTCCTGGGTGCTGTTCAAACTCGATGGCGGCATCGATCACGTGCTGATCGACGAGGCGCAGGACACCAACCCCGACCAATGGCGCGTCGTCAAGGCGCTGACCGGAGAATTTTTCGCCGGTGACGGACGGCGGCAAGCGGGAAGCCGCACCATCTTCGCCGTCGGCGACGCCAAACAGTCGATCTACAGTTTTCAGCGGGCCGACCCCCGCGAATTCGAAGCGATGCGCGGCCGCTACGCCGCCCTGGTGCCCGCCGCCCAAGGGCGCTGGGCCGAGGTGGCGCTGTCGATGTCGTTCCGCTCGGCGCCCGCCGTGCTCGAAGCCGTCGACCGGGTGATCAACAGCGCCGGTGGCGGCGACGGCGTGGTGGCTCCCGGCCAAGCGGTGGAACATCTGGCCTTTCGCCAAGGCGCCGGCGGCCTGGTCGAGATCTGGCCGCCGATCCGGCCGGCGGCCCGCGACGAGCCGGAACCCTGGAAGCCGCCGGTGGAACGGATCAAGGGCGACAGTCCGCGCGCCCGTCTGGCGCAACTGGTGGCACGGCGGATCACCGCGATGATCCACCAGGGCGACATCCTGGCGTCCCGGGGTCGGCCGATCCGCCCCGGCGACATCCTGGTGCTGGTCCGCCGCCGCAACGCCTTCGTCGAGGAATTGGTCCGCGAATTGAAGACCCAAGGCATCGCGGTGGCGGGCGCCGACCGCATGGTGCTGACCGAGCAATTGGCGGTGATGGATCTGATGGCGCTGGCCAACGCCATGCTGCTCCCCGAGGACGATCTGACCCTGGCCACCGTGCTGAAGGGGCCATTGATCGGGCTCTCCGAAGACGATCTCTTCGCCTTGGCCTATGACCGGCCGTCCCGGCTGTGGGAGGCCTTGCGCGCACGCGCCGGCGCGGAACCCTTCCGCACCGCCTGGCAACGGCTGTCCGAGTGGCAGGGCATGGCCGACCAGATGCCGCCGCACGATTTCTTCGCCCGCGTGCTGGGCAACGGCGGCAAAACCCGGCTGTTGACCCGGCTTGGTCTCGAAGCCGAAGACCCGCTCGACGAATTCATCACGCTGACGCTGGCCTATGAACGCGCGCATCCACCTTCGTTGCAGGGGTTCCTGCGCTGGCTGGAGCAAGGCGACGTCGAGATCAAACGCGACCTCGACCAGGGATCGATCAATGCGGTGCGCATCATGACGGTGCATGGGGCCAAGGGCCTGCAAGCGCCCATCGTCTTTCTACCCGACACCCTGCAGGTGCCGACCCGCCCGCCACGCCTGCTGTGGTTGAAGGCGCCGGGCGACGAGGACGGCGACATGCTGGTCTGGCCGCCCAAGGCCGACGATCAGGACGAACGCTGCCGCGCCTCCCGCGATGCCGCCAACCACCGGCGAGACCAGGAATATCGCCGCCTGCTCTATGTCGCCATGACCCGCGCCGAGGACCGTCTTTACGTCTGCGGCTGGGAAACCCGCAAGGCCGCGGCGCCGCATTGCTGGTACAATCTGATCACCGAGGCGTTGCGCCCGGTCTGCGATCCCCAACCCGACGCTTTTCTCGCCGCCCAGCGGGGCGTGGACGACACCCGCGTCCTGCGTCTGATCAGCCGGCAGATCGCCGACGTCGTGCCGCCTCCGGCCGGCACGACCGCCCAGCCGCCGCTGGCGCTGCCGGCCTGGGCCACCCAGCCGGCGCCCGCCGAGCCGTCCCCGCCCCGCCCCCTGGCGCCGTCGCGCCCCGACGAGGACGAACCGGAGGTCCGCGCCCCCTTCGGCGCCGACGGCGGCGCGCGCTTCCTGCGCGGCCGTTTGATCCATCGCCTGCTGCAATCCCTGCCCGATATCGCCCCGGCCAAACGCCATGAGGCGGCGGCCCGATTCCTCGGCCGCGCCGGCTGGGGCTTAACCTTCGCCGAACAGGCGGCGATCGGCGGTGAGGTCGGCGCCATCCTCGACGACCCTCATTTCGCCCCGATTTTCGGACCCGGCAGCCGCGCCGAAGTCCCCGTGGTCGGCCAGTTGGGAGAGCGCATCCTGTCCGGCCAGGTCGATCGCCTGCTGGTCACCGCGACCGAGGTGCTGATCGTCGATTACAAGACCAACCGCCCGCCGCCCCGGCGGGCCGCCGACGTGGTCCCGGTGTATCTCCGCCAGATGGCCGCCTATCGGGCGGCGCTGGCTTGCATTTATCCGGGCCGGACCATCCGCTGCGCCCTGCTGTGGACCGACGAACCCCGCCTCATGGCGCTCGACAGCCGCCTGCTCGACGACGCGCTGGCCGGATTGCTGAGCTGATGACCGTCCGGCAATAAAGGAAGGCGTCAGCAACAACCGCGACCATCGGTCGTCGCCACCGGAGAAGAACAGTCGAAAGGCCCGAAGTGGACGGAACGGTCGCCGTCGACCCTGAAATGCGGAGCGAACCTGGTTTCTCCGACCATCGACGCCGTATTGCCGCAGACCAGCATCGGTTTGCCGGTGATGAAGGTGTGATGATCGTCGAGGGGGAACTGATGTGGATGATCGGGAATGGTGCCGAGATAGGTGGCCACCTGACCGTAATCCTCGCAGAGGTCTTCGAGGGAGCCGATCTTGAACGCCCGGATTTTCATCGACCAGAACGTGGTCGCGCCAACCTTGGCCTCCGCCTCGGGATTGTCGATGGAGATCCGGCTTTTCGTCATCACCCGGTAGTCGGGGCAGCCAAGGCCGCGCAGCATCCGGCGAAAGTCTTCGATGTACGTCGCCCCGCCGAGGCATTCCCCCACCAGCAGACGATCTTCCCGTAACGCCGGCGGCAGCCGGCGGCTGGCGAACACATCCGAGAAAAAAAGCTCGCCGCCCGGTTTCAAGACGCGGAAGATTTCCGCGAAGACCCGGTCCTTGGCCGGCGACAGGTTGATGACACAGTTGGAGATGACCACGTCGATCGAATTATCGGCGATATCGAGCGCCCCCAAGTCCTCGATATAACCGCGGCGAAACTCAACGTTGGACTTCGGAAATCCGAAGCGCTTTGCTTGCGACTGCTGGTGTGCCCGGGCGAGGATTAACGGCTCTTCGGTCATGTCGACACCGATGACGAAACCCCTGGGGCCGACGAGGGCGGACGTCAAATAGACATCGCGGCCACTGCCGCAGCCGAGGTCGAGAATGGTGCAGCCGTCCAGCGCAGACGAGATTGGGGAGCCGCAACCGTAGAACTTCTCAAGGATCTCGTTATCAATATTATCAAGAATAGATAAGTGTGATAGAGGTATTGAGTCCGCACAACAGCACGTATTTGTCTGGAGATCCTTGGATGAATGGATTATCTTTCCGTAATAGTCTTGGATCGCGACAATATTATAGTCACGTGGCGGCATGGAGCATCCTCCAACTGATTGGTTATCCGGTCGTATGATTGATGCGTTTCTGGCTTGAGGTGAACGACGGTTTATCGCAATAAGCGTAATGCTCCCTCGTCAAATCTGTCTGTCAGGCAGGCGACAAAGCGCAAAAACATCCGCTATTCGCTGGCACCCGGCGTTGAACTGGCGCCCTCCGGAAGCGGGATCGATCCAGGGTGCTGCCGCATCGCGCTCAATGATGGTTCGCCCTACGACAAGACCCCATGAGATTGACGTCGGAGCCCCCCCTTGCCCTTGGGGGATCCCGTCGCCAGATGAGGAGATCGTGCCGGAGAAAGCCGCCGTCGCTTGACGGACGGACCCGGCAAACCTAGAGTCTGAGGTCTAGGCCTGATCGCTGCAAAGGTAGGAAGAGATGAAACATATCACGGATAGCTCGTTTGACGCCGATGTGCTCAACGCGAGTGGACCGGTGCTCGTTGATTTTTGGGCGGAATGGTGCGGTCCCTGCAAGCAGATCGCTCCGGCCCTGGAAGAGCTGTCCACGGATCTGGCCGCCAAAATCACCGTCGCCAAAATCAATATCGACGAAAACCCGCAAACCCCCAGCAAATACGGCGTGCGCGGCATCCCGACGCTGATGATCTTCAAGGACGGCCAAGTGGCCGCCACCAAGATCGGCGCTCTGCCGAAAAGCAAACTATACGAGTGGGTTGAATCGGTGGTCTGATTCAGACGGCTGGCCCTCCGAGCCCCGCCTCCGCAAGGACGGCGGGGTTTATTTTTAGAGCGCGTTGCGAACAGCTTGAATCGCGCTCTTAAGCCCGCTCGGGTAAGAGGGGCAAAAGGGCGGGCAGTTAGCCTGTGCAGCGATTGGCGATGATGTCTGAGAGAGGCAGTACCGGACTTATGACATTTGCGCCAAGCCTGGTTCCCAGGTAGTCCCAAAACGATATGCCGAGCTTTCGGCATGTTTTGGCGAGGCCGAGGAAGGCATCACGGCAGTCGCGTCCATGATCGCTACGGGTGGTGCCGCTCACTTTGCGGTGGCGGTCCGGAGCCTGGCGATAAGCCTTGAGATCCGCATAGAACTCCCAAATCAAGGCCCGGATCATTTCCTTTGCTGAGCGCGCCGCAACGGTGAAGGTGTTGAGCGCGTAGACCAAACGCTCGGCATGAACCCAGCACAAAGCGTGTTCCCCAACGTTGAACTGACGGGCATCGTCCGAGAGGCTAACCGTGTCATCCCGGAGGCCATGGGCGAAAGCAGCGCCCGCCCCATAACGCCCCTTCGGTGGCGATCATGACTGGGTCCGAGCGTATTTTTAGATCAGAGATGCCTAAGGCATCAAGGTGGGCGATCCAAGCCGCCGCATCGGCAAAATGGCGTGCAGGATTTTCCGTTAATTTGGCAATCGTTGGGCCGGCAAGATGGCGTCGACGCATATAGGCGAAGGCCGGATCGTTTAAAGCGTAATCCCCGTGGCCGGCCCGCAGCAACTCAAGGAAATTGCTCCGGCTTTTCGAGGTCGTCGTGGCAAAGAAGGTAAAAGCATCATTGCCGATTTGCGTGCACACGCCGTTCTTTCCTTGATGCCGTCCGCCCGTATCATCCACGGAGATCCAGGCAGCATGAGCCAATCCGGCGCGCAGAACGTCACGGGCCTCATCGATAAACAGAGCGTTACTCTCGGTGAGAATCCGAACAATCTGCCGCTTGGAGATCGAAAGACCCAAGGCCTGCAATAGCTCGACCAATCGCGGCACCGTCGTCTGCCCTTGGTGGTATTGGGCGAGGATGAAGCGTTTGATCTCAGGGCCAAAGTGATCATCGATCCCGGCAGGTAGCGGCGCAACGACAGTCCGTCCCTCAGGTGTCAGCCACCACCAGAGCCTTCAGCTCTTTGACGGAAAGATCGTCTCTGTCGGGGATGCGCGGGGGCGTTGCCATCCCCCTATAGATTCAGAGTTATTTCATCGATTCAACTAAAGATGTGTCCATAGCCAAAAAAGATGCCCGCCCTTTTGCCCCTCTTACCCGAGCGGCGCATGAGCCCTTGAAAAAGCGGAGCTTTTTCAGCGTCACGCAAATTGAGAGCGGGTTAAGCGAAGCGCAAACCGCTCTAAGATCGCCCGCCGATCATGCCGACGAGATTGCTCAGCGCCGGCATCGCATTGTCCTTTCGCCAGACGAACTCGACATCATAGGTCTCGCTCAGTTCGGCGTGACTGTGCAGGATGGCCTGCGCCGGGCAATTGTATTTCGAAGCTTCGGAAACGAGCGAATAGCCCATGCCCGCCGCCACCAGTCCGAGAATCGTCGACACGTCGGTGGCGATCTGCACGAGAGTGGGGGTGAATTCGGCCTTGTGGCACTGATGGATCAGAAAATCGTAATAGGCCGGGGAGCGTTCGCGCGGAAACCAGATGAAAGGTTCGTCGCGAAGCGCTTTCAGCCGGGCCGGCGGCGAAGCCGCGTAAGGACTGGAGGCGGGAACGGCCAGCAGCAGAGGGTTCGACAGCACGGTGATGCCGTCGAGTTCCGGGTCGTCTTTCGGCCGCCAGGCGAGAAGGCCCGCATCGATCTGGCCGCTGCGGATCGCTTCGATCTGCCGCGCCGACAGCTCGGGTTCGAGCATGACGACGACATCGGGAAACGCCTGACGAAAATCCTGAAGGAGCTTCAAGATGTTGGGGTGCCAGGTATAGTTCGGCGCGATGCCGATCCGCAGCGTTCCCGCCTGTCCTCGCCCCACCTGACGGGCGCGCTGGCGCGCCACGTCGAGATCCTGGAACAATCGCTCCACATCGGCGAAAAATTGACGACCGGCTGGCGTCAGCGTCATGCCCCGGGGATGTCTGGTGAACAGTGCGACGCCCAGTTCGGCTTCGAGATCCTTGAGCTGGCGGGTCAACGCCGGCTGCGCCACACGAAGCTCCCGCGCCGCCTTGGCAACACCGCCGGAGCGGGCGGTCGCGCAGAAATAGCGGAGATGCCGCAGCTCCATGCCGAATCGCCCCACACCTATCGTTAATAAGTATAGCTAACAGAGTAACATGGTATTGGTTGGATATCGATCATCGTCGTAACGTTGATCCTGGCCGCCAAGCGGAGGGCGGACGCTTCCCGGGAAAGCGCACCCGATCCATCCATCCCATGCGATCCGAATAGTTTGTGGAGACGAGAATGGAATCAGCGGCAATCATCGACAGCAGCTCCGTTCGTCCGACCAGCATGAGCAGCAGAGCCATTGCCGCTGCCACCGTGGGAAATTTGTTGGAGATTTATGATTTTATCGCCTACGGCATGTTTGCCGTGCCGATTTCCAAGGCCTTTTTTCCCGCTGGCAACGACTATGTCGCCCTGATCTTGACCTTTGTCACCTTCGGCATGGGATTTCTGGCCCGCCCCTTGGGCGCCTTCGTCATCGGCGCCTATGCCGACCGGCACGGACGAAAAGGCGCCTTAAGCGTGACAATCCTGATGATGGCCGCCGGCACGGCCGGCATCGCTTTTTGCCCGACCTATCAGAGCATCGGACTGGCGGCGCCCATTCTGGTGACCTTGGGCCGCATCCTGCAGGGATTCTCCGCCGGTGGCGAAGTCGGCGGCGCGGTCGCCACCCTGATCGAAAACGCGCCTCCGAAGCGACGCGGCTTTTATTCGGCGCTTCAACAGATGTCGCAGGGCTGCGCCGTCATGGCGACCGGCATCGTCGGTGTCGGCATCACCCAATTGTTCTCACAAGAGGACATCATGAACGGTTACTGGCGGATCGCCTTCATGATCGGACTGCTGATCGCCCCGGTCGGCTTCTACATCCGGTCGCGCGTCGACGAAACGCCGGAATTTCTCTCCATAAAAACAAAAGCGCATGACGCTCGCATCCTCAAGCTTATTGTTGAAAATATTTGGCCGATTATTCTCGGTGTTTTCATCATGGTGTTGTGGACAATCGCCACATATGTCTCCAATTACTTCACGACCTATGCCGTTCGTGAAATACATCTCAGCCTTCAGCAAAGTTACATCGGGCAGATTTCTTACGGACTCACCATGCTGATCGTCTGTCCGCTGTCCGGACGCTTGAGCGACGCCATCGGCCGGCTGCGCTGCCTGTTGTTCGGCGCCATCGGCATCGGCGTCGTCGCCTATCCGACCTTCTGGTATCTCATTCATCATCCGACCCTGGCCAGCCTCTGCATTGCGCAGGTCGTCATCGCGATTTTTCTGGCGCTTTACGCCAGCACCGCCTCGACGGTGCTGGGCGAGCTTTTCCCAACGGCGATCCGCGCCACCGGCGTCTCTCTCGCCTACTCCTTCGGCGTGACGATTTTCGGCGGCTTCACCCCGGTCTTCGTGACGGCGCTGTTGGGCTATACCGGCGACAAATTGTCGATCGCCTACTATCTGATCGGCGCCGCCCTGTTCAGCGCGCTCCCCATCCTTCTCATGCAACGCCGTGGCGCGCGCGAAGCGGTGTCTTAAGCCCTTGACCATCCAATGAGCGAATCACCAAACGAGCCCATCATGAACGCATCCCTCACCGCCGTGGCCTCGCTGGCGACACGGCAGCTTCTGGAAACGCTGGTCCAATTCGACACCACCAGCCGAAACTCGAATTTAGAGCTGATCGATTTCGTCTCCGGCTTCCTGCGGAAGATCGGCGTGCGATCGGACTACAGCTATGACCGGGATCGTCGGAAAGCCAATTTGTTCGCCACCATCGGCGAGGGTCCGCGTCCCGGATTGATTCTATCCGGTCATACCGACGTGGTGCCGGTGGATGGCCAAAGCTGGAGCACCGATCCGTTCCGGCTGGAAGAACGCGACGGCCGTTTCTACGGCCGGGGCACCTGCGACATGAAAGGCTTTATCGCCGTGATCTTGGGCAAAGCCGCGGCCATCCAACGGGCCGGCCTGCCGACGCCGATCCATTTGGCTCTATCCTATGACGAAGAAGTCGGATGCCTGGGAGTGCGTCCGCTCATCGCCTCGCTCGGCGAACGCGGACTCCAGGTGCGGGGCTGCATCGTCGGCGAGCCAACGTCGATGAGTCCGGTCAACGGGCACAAGGGCAAACGGGGATATCGCGCCTGCGTGACCGGCAAGTCGGCCCATTCGTCGGTTCTTCCCTTGGGCGTCAACGCCATCGAACATGCCGCCGATTTGATCCTGCATCTGCGGGCGATGGCGGAAACTCTTGAGCATGCCGAGACCGACGCCGCCTTCGACGTGCCCTATACGACCTTAACCACCACCCTCATCTCCGGGGGAATCGCCACCAACACGATCCCGGCGGACTGCGGCTTCAGCTTCGAATACCGCTTTCTGCCCGATGCCGACCCCGACAAGATCCTCGCCGACATCCGCCATTATATCGCGACCCAGATCGAACCCCGGATGCACCGGGGCGACCCGGCGACGGGAATAGACTTGCGCGAAATCATCGCCTATCCGCCGTTGAAGGACTCGCCGGCCGACCTGCTCGCCCAGGTCTGCCGCTGGAGCGGCGGCGAGCCCCCCCGAAAGACCGCCTTCGGCACCGAAGCCGGCTTGTTCGCCGAAGCCGGTTATCCGTCGATCGTCTGTGGACCGGGCAATATTCGCCAAGCCCACCGCCCCGACGAATATGTGGAGATCGAACAACTGGTCAAATGCGAACGCTTCATCGACGGCTTGATCGCCGATTTATCTATTGAAGTCCCTAAATGAGCGCTTCCAATTGCGAGAGCCAAGCGCCGAATCGGGGACATGCAGCTCGGATAACCGGAAGGGTCAGACGAGTTGCCAGTTGAGGGCCATGGAGTGTCTTCGTACCTTTCGAATAGCGCTGAAGAGCTGGCGCATGTTTTTCTGTCCAAGCCTCCAGCCGCTTAGACGGCGCAGTGACGGGGTTATCATTAACCTGTTCCGGCGATCCGGCATGACTGACCGCTGCGCGAATGAGATTTTGCAACGGCTCGGCTTGGAAGTAGTCCGCAGCAACAACAGCGTCAGACAACAATAGCGCCTCAAATTCGTGGAGCTGCACATAACTGATGAAGTTGGCGGGCTGGCCAAGAATGGACGTTATGCGCGCCTCCAGCCCGTCGGCCGTTTCGCCCTCTTTTTTGTCCTCGAAGCCATAGAAATCATAAAATGAGGTAACGGCACCATCCGAGTAACCCCTCAGCAGACTGCGGAGTTCGTTGGCCACCCTATTGACGTTAATGCCGCCGCCTTTTGCCTTTTTTCCACTGGCACTACGGCTCGTCGAAACAATTACAGCCTTGGCAAAGACGTCAAAATTTGCCAAATGCGGAGCGAGCAAATCCTTAACAAACCGTTCTTCCGTCTGCCCCTCAACGGAAATTCCTAGCCGGACGCTCACGGCCGCCCACCAATCAAATTCTTCTCCCAGATCTCACCCATAGCGAATTCGTCCATCCAAGGCCTCACCTCATCCTCGGTAAGCCGACGGAACCGGGATGCGTCTTCGTCCCGATCGACAACGACGAAATCTTCCCAACCAAAATGGTTGGCAAAGGCGGGGGATTGCGTCGCCGCGATGATCTGCACCGCGGGCGCCACCTGATGCATAAGAGCGGCAAGCTGAGCAATCGCGGCGGGGTGAAGGCCCAGTTCGGGTTCATCGAGCACGATTGTCGAGGGTGGCTCGGGTTGGAGAAGCAAGGCCGAAAGCGCAATAAATCGCAGCGTGCCATCGGACAAATCGCTCACATCAAAAAGTTCTTCGCGCCCCACATGACGCCACCGAAGACGAATCAATTCCTTATTCAGCGCTTCAGGCCTTAAAACGAACGCACCGATGAAAGGTGCGACTTGGCGAACGGTATCGAGGAGAAGTCCGAACGCATCGGGATGTTGTTCCTGCAAAAAATACAGAAAAGCCGGCAGATTACCACCATTGGCGGCCAGTCTTTCCGGTTCTGTCAGAGACGCGCTGCTCCGTAACGGAGCGTGTTCCGACGTATCGTGAAAATGGTAGACTCGCCAGTTCTCAATCGCGTCACAAATGAAAGGCGGAATGCGGCCCCCTCGCTTTGTACGCCGAAGCTGTGTTTCAATTTGGTTTGGGACATTGATCCACTTTTTTGTCCCCATGTACGCGCACCATTCCTCTGTAAAGGTGAGCGTGCCTTCGGACGTCGGCTCTAACGTTGCCTTGTATTCATTGACATCAGATTGAAAATAGAGCTCGATTTTATCGGTGATTTTTGAACCAAAATATAATATTTTATTCAGACCACCTTGCTTTATCACATAATCTTGCAATTCTTCCCGCGCTAGGCGCGGCAATAACCGAAATAGACTGACAAAATTACTTTTTCCAGCGCCATTTTGTCCAATAACGATATTTATTTCGCGCAAATCCAGGCTTTCTATTTCATAAATAGATTTATATCCTTTGACGGTTAGAGTCTGAAGCTTACCGAACTTGTTCTGCATGGGCCCCTCGGATGCACCGCTTCTATGCGCGACACATACTCTGATAACAGGGTTTACGCTTCCGCAAAAGCTCACCCAGGATTCAGCATGGAATCTTGTAGCCTCCTCCGTGGCGTCAATGAACTATGGCGCACACCATCAGGATGGTCGAATCTCTTCATAATTTTGCACACTCAATATCGATCGGCGTAAAAATTGAAGGAAGCGGAATGGGACCTAGCCTATCAGGTACGTCGTTCCCAACCAAATCCCTATAAACGACGTCGTTCCTTCTGATCGAATTGACCGCCATGATCGTTTTACCAGACACAAAGAAGTTCCCCGCATCATGATCGATAGCGCCACCCTGACGGTGTTCGCCGCCGCGTCGCTGGCCCTGGCGCTCACCCCCGGGCCCGACATGTTGTTGTTCACCAGCCGGACCATCGCCCAGGGGCGGGGCGCCGGATTCGCAGCACTTGGCGGCGCTTTGCTCGGCTGTCTCTGCCACGCGATGGCGGCCGGCCTGGGCCTGTCCCGGCTTTTCATCGTCGTGCCCATGGCCTTCGACGTGGTTCGTCTGGCCGGTGCCGGCTATCTTCTCATCCTCGCCTGGAAAACCCTGCGCGCCCGCCCGGCGTCCGCCGACGGGGACGCGGTCACGCCGGACTCGCTGTGGGCGGTGGCGCGGCAAGGGCTTTTGACCAATCTGCTCAATCCGAAGGTCGCCCTGTTCATGCTGGCCCTGCTGCCGCAGTTCATGCGGCCCGAAGAGGGCGGACTGATCGGACAGGTGGCCGTGTTGTCGGCGATCCAACTGGGCATCGGGGCGGCGGTGAATATCGTCGTGATCGTCGCCGCGTCGCGGGTCGCCCGCTGGATCGGCGCCCATCTCGCCGGACGGACGCGCTGGGCGCGGGCGCCGAACCTCCTGCTCTCCGGCGTCTTCGCCGGGCTGGCGCTCCGCCTGGCCTGGACGGGGCAACGCTGACCGATCCGGATCAGGCAATGCCGCAGAGACCGGGCAAGGCCGCCAGCGTCCGCTCGTGGACAAGCGGCGGCGGCACCGCCTCCGGTCTCACCATGCCGATCCGGTCGTGCCAATAGGTCGGCATGCCGAGAGCCGCCGTTCCGATCAGATCATAGGCCGAACCGGCAACGAACAGACAGCGCTCCGGCGCCACGCCCAGTGCGGCGAGAGCCTGGCGATAGGGCCTGGGATCGGGTTTGTAGAAACCGGCATCCTCGGCGGTGACGACGGCGGCGAACGGAGCGCCGACGCACCGGGCGGCAAGGAGTCCCAGCCGGCGCGAGCAATTGGTCACGACACCGAGCGGAAGGCCGGCCTGACCGAGCGCCTGCAATGTGGGGCCGACGTCCGGCCAGGGCGCCAGCTCGCCGTAACAGGCGTCCAGCCGCCCGGCGAGCGACCGGTCCAGCCCCGCGGCCGCGGCCGCCTCGGCAACCAGATCGCCGTAGGGGCGATAGGCCCCCGTCTCATAAGTGAGAGCGAGATAGGCGCTGCGCCAGCGGCGCCCGGCGTCCGGATGTCCCGCCACCCGATTCCACAAGGACCAACTGTCCAGCAACGCCGTCAGCAAATCGAACAGCACCGCGTCATACCGCGCCATGATCATTCCCCTTTCTCGTCGCTACGGCACCGCCCGCCAGAGCGATGGCATCGATCTCCACCAGATAGCCGTGGTGCAGCGCCGGCACCGGCACAACGGAGCGCGCGGGACGGGCGTCACCGAACAGCTCCGCGTACATGCGGTTGAAGGCCGGCCAGTGGTCGACCCCGACAATATAGGCCGTCACCTTCAGGACCCGGTCGAACCCGCTTCCGGCGGCGATCAGGATTTCCTGGAGATTGGCCAGCGCTTGGGCAGCCTGCTCGTCAAACGGACGATCGACGGTGTCTCCGCCATCCGGACGTACGGGCAATTGCCCCGAAACGAACAGCAGGTCGCTCCAGGCGGTGGCCTGGGAATAATGTCCGGCGGGACTGGGCGCCGATGGCGTCAGGATGCGGTCGATCTCGGGATTTTCAGGTCGTTCCATGTCTCACCAGCCATTGATGCGGGGCCAGATCGCGGCGATGCCGCCGTCGGGCGCCAGGACGTGATAGCCATCATATTGCGCCGCGGTGGCGCAAGCATGATTGGGCAGAATGCGCAGCTTTGATCCCAGCGGCAGATCCGGTAACGCGCCGGCGGATCCCGGCCGGACGCCGATGATGCCGTGCTCCTGATTGGCGTCGAGGAGAAGGAGGTCCGGATAAGGCGAACCGTCCGCCGCGCAGACCACACCGTAACCCTGGTCGATCGCTTGCCGGCTGGTGCCGCGATCCCGCGACAGCGCCATCCAGCCAGCGTCGACGATGATCCAGCCTTTGCCCGGTTGACGGCCGATCACCGTCGCCAGAACCGAAAGAGCAATATCGTCGATGCGACAGGCGCCGATCCCCGCCTGCACGAGGTCGCCGAACATGAAGACGCCGGCTCTGAGTTCGGTCACTCCGGTGAGATCCCTGGCGAAGGTGGCGGTCGGCGTCGACCCGACGCTGACCACCGGACAGGGCAATCCGGCGGCGCGCAAAACAGCCGCACAATCGACCACGGCGTCGCGTTCAACGGCGGCTGCGGCCTCGATGTCCTGGGGGCGAGACAGGGTGTAACTGCCGCCGGCATGGGCGAGCACGCCGCGCAACGCGGCCGCGCCCTGATGGAGGACCTGACCGATGGCGACGAGCCGCTCCGTCTCGGAGGCCCTCACTCCCGAGCGGTGACCGTCGGCATCGATCTCGATGAGGGCGGGCAGGCGGTGGGCATGCCGGCGCGACCATGCGGCCACAGCCTCCGCCTGATCGACGCTGTCGAGGATGATCGCCAGATCGGCGCCGTGGCGCTCGCGGATGGCGCCGACCGCGTCGAGCTTTCCGGGAGCGATGCCGACGCCATAGATGAGATCGCCGACGCCGAGACCGGCGAAATAGTCCGCCTCGCGCAGAGTTGAAACCATGCCGGGACCGCCGGGGCTCTCCATGACCCGCAAGGCCACATCGATACTCTTGGCCGTCTTCAGATGCGGCCGGAAGCGGACACCGAGCCGATCGGCCTGCTCCCGCAGACGCCGGACATTGCTCTCAAGGCGGAGCGGATCGAGAAGCAGGCAAGGCGTCGGCACTTGATCGAACGGGGCCATGTGAGTCTCCTTCGCAAGATCCTGCTTAAGGAGAGCATGGAAATACACAGGCCGCCATTAACATGGAATGCGTCTTGAGTTAAGGTTGACGTTAATGATTAACGCCGACGACCTGCGCTTTTTCGCCGCCATCGCCGCGTCGCCGTCCCTGGCGGCGGCGGCACGGACACTCGGCGTCTCGCCACCCGCCGTCACTCAGCGCCTGCGTACGCTCGAAACGAAGCTGGGCGTTCACCTGCTCGATCGTCGCGGCCGCCACCTGACCCTGACCGACGAGGGCGAACTGCTGGCCGAACGCGGCGGTGACATCGTCGAATCCTTAACGGCCTTGAGCGACGCGCTGGCGGAACGGCAGGGCGAGGTGACGGGCAGTCTGCGCGTCATCGCGCCGTTCGGTTTCGGCCGCCGCCATATCGCCCCGCTGATCGCCCGGTTCCAGGCCCGCCATCCCCGGTTGCGCATCGATCTGCTGCTCACCGACCGTCTGGGACGGACCCCCGCGGAGACGTGGGACATCGCCATTCACGTCGGCGGTCTCGCCGACGCCACGCCCAGCCTGACCCTTCGCCATCTGGCGCCAAACGACCGCTTTCTGTGCGCGTCACCGCTTTATCTGTCGCGTTTCGGCACCCCTGGGAGTCCGTCCGATCTCCGGGCTCATCGCTGCATCGCGCTTCGGGAAAACGACGAAGACGTGACGCTTTGGCGCTTCCGCGCCCGCCATGGCGGACAAGAGGAGCGGATCCGCATCGACCCCTCGCTCGCCAGCAATGACGGCGCGGTGGTGAAGGAATGGGCGCTGGCCGGTTGCGGGCTCATCGTGCGCTCCGAATGGGACGTGGCCGAGGATCTGCGCGCCGGCCGCCTGGTCCGGATATTGACCGGGCACGAGCTGCCGGCAGCCCCCATTGTCGCCTTCAGCGGGGCGCGACGCGGCGCCCGGGCAGCCCGGACCCGGCGCTTTCTGGACGAATTGTCGGCCTGTTTTCAGCATCCGCCGTGGCGTTGAGCTCACCCATTCTCGGCCAGCACCGTGCCGGCCAAATAGAGGCTGCCGCAGATCAGAATCCGGCGAGGCGCCTCCGTTTGCCCCAGAAGATCACCGACGGCCGCCGCGACATCGCCAGCCGGTTCAGCGCTTAAGCCTTCGGCCCGCGCCGCGGCACAGACGCCGTCGGTTGTCCGCGAATGGACCTCCCCCGGAATGGTGACGCCTTTCATCCGCCGTACCCAGGGCGCCAGCGGCGCGAAGAATCCCTGACTGTCCTTGGTGTCGAGCATGCCGGCGACCAGATCGACCGTTTGGCCCCGCCACTCAGCTTCGATGAAACGGGCCAGAGCCTGACCGGCCGAGGGATTATGCCCGCCATCGAGCCACAGCTCGGTCCCCGCCGGAAGCAAATCGACAAGCGGCCCATGGCTCAGCCGTTGCAAGCGGGCCGGCCATTCCACGCGCCGCAGACCGGCGGCGAGGCTTTTTAAGTCGATATCGAAATAATCCCGCAACATCAGGCTCGCGGCCACCGCCAGTCCTGCATTCTCGATCTGGTGCGGACCCGGCAAGGCCGGCAGCGGCAACGACAAATCGTGATGCCCCATGGTGAAGCGAAACCCCTCCGCTGTCGGCCGAACCTGCCAATCCCGCTCCGCGACGAACAACGGCACGCCCAAGGCCCCGGCCTGGGCCGTGATGACCGCCAGGGCTTCCGGGTCCTGACGGGCCGTCAGGCAGGGCACCTCCGGCTTCAGGATGCCGGCCTTTTCGCCGGCGATGGCCGCGATGGTGTCGCCGAGAAAGGCTTGATGGTCGAGCGCGATCGGGGTGAGCAAGGTCAGCGCCGGCCGATCGATCACATTGGTCGCGTCAAAACGACCGCCAAGACCGGTTTCCAGCAGACAAAGATCGGCGGGATGCCGCGCGAAGGCCAGAAAGGCGGCGGCCGTGGTGACTTCGAAGAAGGTGATCGGGCCACCGGCGTTTTTCGTTTCGCATTCGATTAAAAGGTCGAGCAGAGCCGCGTCATCGATGATCCTGCCGGAAAGCCGGATCCGTTCGGCAAAGCGCACCAGATGCGGCGAGGTGTAGACATGGACGCGTCGTCCCGCCGCCTCGGCAATGGCCCGCACATAGGCGAGAGAAGACCCCTTGCCGTTGGTTCCAGCGACATGGACCACCGGCGGCAACTGCCGCTCCGGATGATCCAGAGCGGTTAGCAAATCGATAACACGGTCGAGCGCCAGGTCGATGACCTTCGGATGCAAGCCCTTGAGACGCTCAAGAACTGCGTCAATCACCCGTTTCGATCTCGAAACTATCTGGCGTATCGACCGCCAGACTGAGCACCTGGCCGGCGGGCCCGCGATGGCGCAGCATGCCCAGCAGACTGCCCAGGGTTTCCGTCAATTTGTGACGATGAACCACCATATCGACCATGCCATGGTCCAACAGATATTCGGCGCGCTGGAAGCCGTCGGGCAGTTTTTCCCGGATGGTCGTCTCGATCACCCGGGCCCCGGCGAAGCCGATCACGGCTCCCGGTTCGGCGATATGGATATCGCCCAGCATGGCGAAGGAGGCCGAAACACCACCGGTCGTCGGGTCGGTCAGCAAAACGATATAGGGAAGCCCCTTTTCCTTGACCTTATCGACGGCGACCGTGGTTCGCGCCATCTGCATCAGGCTTAAGATGCCTTCCTGCATCCGCGCGCCGCCCGATGCCGGAACGATGATCAGCGCGGCGTCCTGCAACAAGGCCAATTCGGCCGCGGCGACAATGCCGTCTCCCACCGCCATGCCCATCGAGCCGCCCATGAAGGCGAAATTGAAAACGGCGACCACCGCGTTGGTTCCGCCGATTTTGCCATGCGCGACGATGATGGCGTCCTGCTCGCTGGTCTTGGCCTGCGACTCGCGCAAGCGGTCGACATAGCGTTTGCTGTCGCGAAACTTCAGGGGATCGGCGACGCTTTTGGGCAGTTCGATGCGCTGATAGTGTCCGCCGTCGAACAGCGAGGCGAGACGCGCCTTGGCCTCAAGACGCATATGATGGTCGCAATGCGGGCAGACCGACTGGGTCTTCTCGAGATCGCGATGAAAGATCATATGGCCGCACTGCGGACATTTGTCCCACAGATTGTCCGGAACCTCGCGCGGACGAACCAACCTCTGGATTTTCGGACGAACGAAATTAGTAATCCAATTCATGGTACTGGTCCTGTTTTCAGGCGCAACTTAGAAAGTGGAATTCACCACAGAGACACAGAGAACGCAGAGATTTGGAAGGCTATGCCAGCAAATCATAAAACTCTTCTTTTTCCTCTGCGTTCTCTGTGTCTCTGTGGTTTTCCTTTTAATTTACCGCAGTCCGGCGGCCAGTTCGCCGACGAAGGCGAGGACCTCGCCCACCAGACCGGGCTTCGGTATTCCGTCGGCCGTCAGGCCGTCGGCCAGTTTCTGCACGATGGCCGAACCGACCACCGCGGCATCGGCCAATTGCCCCACCGCCGCCACCTGATCGGCGGTTTTCAGGCCGAAGCCGACCGCAATCGGCAAGGCGGTATGCCGCCGCAAGCGATCCATCGCGCCGGCGATGGCCTCAAGGCTGGCCGAGGCCGTGCCGGTAACGCCGGCGATCGAGACATAATAGACGAAGCCCGAGGCGGTGGCCAAAACCGTTGGCAGCCGCACATCATCGGTGGTCGGCGCCGTCAGAAAAATGAAATCGATGCCTTGGGCCCGGGCCGGGCCGGCCAGTTCTTCCGCCTCTTCCGGCGGCAGATCGACGACGATCAGCCCATCGACGCCGGCAGCGCCGGCTTCGGTGCAAAAGTCCGCGACCCCATGGGCATGGATGGGATTGTAATAGCCCATCAGAATGACCGGCGTCGCCGCATCTTTTTTCCGGAACGCGCGAACCATCGCCAAGGTGCTGTTCAAAGTGGCGCCCTTGGCCAAGGCCCGCAGAGACGAGGCCTGGATGGCCGGTCCGTCCGCCATCGGATCGGAAAAGGGCATGCCGATTTCGATCAGATCGGCACCGGCCGCCGGCAGACCATCGAGAAGCGCCTGGGCCGTCGCCAGATCGGGGTCGCCGCCGGTGAGGAAGGTGACCAATCCGGCCCGCCCTTCGGCTTTCAGGGCCGCAAACCGACTGGAAATGCGGCTCATGACAGATCCCCTTCGGCAATGACTTTGTCGCCCAAGGCCTTGGCCACCGTCGCCACATCCTTGTCGCCACGGCCCGACAGCGAAATCACCATCACATGGTTCGGCCCAAAGTCGCGGGCCACCGTCTTGGCATAGGCGATGGCATGCGAGGATTCGAGCGCCGGAATGATGCCTTCCAACTGGGTCGTCATCTGAAAGGCCTCGATCGCCTGATCATCGGTCGCCGACACGTAAATAACGCGGCCGATATCATTCAGCCAAGCATGTTCCGGCCCGATGCCCGGATAGTCGAGACCGGCGGAAATGGAATGCGCTTCGTTGATCTGGCCGTCGGCGGTCTGCAGCAGATAGGTGCGGTTGCCGTGCAAAACGCCAGCGGTCCCGCCCTTCAGCGAGGCGGCGTGTTTTGCCGTATCGAGACCGTGACCGGCCGCCTCGACACCGAAGATCCGCACGTCCGGGTCGTCGAGAAACGGATGGAACAGCCCCATGGCGTTGGAACCACCGCCGATGCAGGCCACCAGCGAATCGGGCAGCCGGCCTTCGGCGGCCATGATCTGCGTCCGGGTCTCATCGCCGATAACGGCCTGGAAATCGCGCACCATCGCCGGATAGGGATGGGGCCCGGCCACCGTACCAATCATGTAATAGGTGTCGTCGACGCGCGCCACCCATTCGCGCAGCGCGTCGTTCATCGCATCCTTGAGGGTTCCGGCGCCGGAGGTCACCGGCCGCACTTCGGCGCCCAAAAGCTTCATGCGATAGACATTGGGCGCCTGACGCTCGATGTCGGTGACACCCATATAGATCACGCATTCGAGACCGAACAGGGCGCAAACGGTGGCCGTCGCCACGCCATGCTGGCCGGCGCCGGTTTCGGCGATGATGCGCTTCTTGCCCATGCGTTTGGCCAACAGGACCTGGCCCATGCAATTGTTGATCTTGTGCGCGCCCGTGTGGTTCAAATCTTCGCGCTTCAGATAGATCTTGGCGCCGCCGAACGCCTCGGTCAGGCGTTGGGCGAAATAAAGCGGGCTGGGCCGACCGACATAGTTCGTCAGATAATAGGACAGCTCTGCGGCAAAGGCCGGGTCGGCCTTGGCCTCGTCATAAGCCTTCTCGACGGAAAGAATCAGCGGCATCAGAGTCTCGGCGACGTAACGTCCACCGTAAATTCCGAAATGCCCACGCTCATCGGGACCCGAGCGGAGGGAGTTTCTGTTTTGCATAACCTGCCTAATCGGCTCGAAAGGCCGCTAATAAAGCACAAACTCGCGGCGATGCGGAGCGCTTTTCCAAGTTAATCAATTCGCGAGAAGAAGCGGGAAAGGCGAACAGCCGAAACCGCGCCTAAAACCGAGCTCTTGCCATTGGGAAAGTCCCACGACCCGAGGATGACATCGGCCCGTCCCAGCAGATGATCGACGGGAACGAAGCCCAAGCCGCCGACGCGAGGCGATACCCGGCTGTCGAGAGAGTTGTCGCGGCTGTCGCCCATCATGAACAGATGACCGGCCGGCACGACGAAGAGCGGCGTATTGTCCAACATGCCATCCCAGCCGAGCTTCAGAATAGGATGCTCGACCCCATTGGGCAGCGTCTCGATCAACCGCGCCGCCGGTCTCTTGGCGCCATTCTGGCTCTCGATCTCGCCGGCCCCATCGGGACGCAACGGCAGCTCGGCGCCGTTGATATGCAGATGGCCGCCGATCATCTGAACCCGGTCGCCCGGCAGACCGATCACCCTTTTCACCCAGGTTTCATCGGTTTTTCCCGGCGGATGGAACACCACCACCGCGCCGCGTTCGGGCAAAGCGCCCAGCCATCGACCGGAAAAAGACGCGCCAGGATCGAGTGGCAGGGAATAGCGGCTGAATCCATAGGCATATTTCGTCGCCAGCAACTCGTCGCCGATCCGCAACGTCGGCTCCATCGAGCCCGAGGGCACGTAATAGGGCGCCGCGATCACTGTTCTTGCCGTCAGCACGAAGCCGATGATCAGCGCCATCTGCAGCAGATCGCGCGTTGCCGTCGCCCGCCACAGACGCAAAAGACGAGAAGGTTCATGCCGCTCGGTCATTTTTCCGACCTTTCACTGTGCGAGACGCCGGGCGATGAGGTCCCGGCATCGGGTCAACCATCCCATTTGTTCCAACCGCTCCCGCTGCTCCCGGAGATCGGCCTGCTCCTGCAAAGCCGGGGACTCCGCCTCGTTGGAAGACAGGCGGGTCATCCTTGATTCGATGGCGCTCACGGATCCTTTTTGCGAGTCACGCGCTCTCTCGGCCGCCGCCGGCTGTGCGGCCAACAGCTGCAGAGCGTCGACCAAGGCCGCATCCTGCGCCCGCCAAAAGGACGCCCCATGCAGCGCGGCGCTGGTTCGCGCCATAATTTCAGACGGCTCGCAAGCATTGTTGAGCGCGATGCGCGACGGCGGCAACGTCACCCAATAGAAAATGGCGGCCCCAATCACCAGCGCAACCATCCTCGCTTCGCTCTTGTTCATTGTCGCTCCGTCATCGCGCGTTCCACATCGGCCGGCGGCCGGTCCATCCTGGATGAAAATGCCGTCACTGCGAGCGCAAGCGACGCAGTCCAGGGCAGCCTGGCCCTCTGGATTGCCGCGTCGCTCCGCTCCTCGCAATGACGGCGTTTTCTTCCTAACGATAAGCGACGCAATGACGCTTCGTCCGATCAGCCTGCATGTCTCGCATCCCCGGCCCGCTTGGCGGCGGCGATGAATTTCGCAATCAGCTCCGCGTCTTTGACGCCGGGCGCGCTTTCGACACCCGACGACACGTCCACCGCTTTGGCGCCCGACAGCCGGATCGCCTCGGCCACCGTGCCGACGGTCAGTCCGCCGGCCAGAAGCCACGGGCAAGCCCATGTGCGCCCCTGCAAGATGCTCCAGTCGAAGGCCACGGCATTGCCCCCCGGCCTGTCGGCGTCCGCCGGCGCCTTGGCGTCGAACAGCAGCCAATCGGCCACCGCGGCATAGGCCGCCGCCCCGTCCAGATCGGCTGGACTGGAGAGTCCCAGCGCCTTGATCACCGGCATCCCATATTCCTGCCGCACCTGCTCCACCCGCTCCGGCGAGCAGGTGCCATGCAGTTGAAAGAAATCGAGACGCACATTGTTCATCACGTCGGTCAGCAAGGCGTCCGTCGGATCGACAAACAGACCGACTTTTTGCACCTCGTCCGGCACCCATTGCAGGATCTCGGCGGCCCGCTCGATACTGACGGCGCGGGGGCTTTTGGCGAAAAACACCACACCCAGCATATCGGCGCCGGCTTCAATCGCCGCCTCCACCGCGTCTTCGTCGGTCAATCCACAGATTTTTACCGTGATCGGCAGGGTCATGATACGCCGTCCGCCAATTCGCCCTGGATCCTCCGCGCCGCCTCCGCCGGGTCGGCGGCAGCGGTGATCGGCCGGCCGATCACCAGCCAGTCGGCGCCCTTGGCCATCGCCTCGGCCGGCGTGAGAACGCGCTTCTGGTCGTTGGCGACAGCCCAGGCGGGACGGATCCCCGGAATCACCAATTGGAAGTCGCCGCCGCACTGGGTGCGCAAGACGTCGACTTCATGCGGAGAACAGACGACGCCGTCGACGCCGGCGTCCTGCGCCATGGCGGCCAGTCGCTTGACATGGTCGAGCAGCGTGCCGCCGACACCGCCGTCGGTCAGATCGCCCTCGCTCATGCTGGTCAGCACCGTCACCGCCAACAGACGCGGACGCGCCACGCTCCATTTGACCGACGCCTCTTGCGCCGCGTCGACGGCCGCGGCCATCATCTCACGGCCTCCCGAGGCATGCAGCGTGGTGAAAGCCGGACCCAGCCGGACGGCGGCTCTGACGGCGCCGGCGACGGTATTCGGAATATCGTGGAATTTCAAATCGAGAAAAAGCGGCAAGCCGCCTTCGGCGACGGCGCGCACGCCTTCGGGACCATTGGCCGAAAAAAACTCCAGGCCAAGCTTGATCCCGCCGACCAAACCGGCCAGGCGCCGGGACAAAGCCAGGGCCACTTGAGGATCGGTGGTGTCCAGGGCGCAAAAAACAGGGTTACGGATCATGACGATAACGAACGATCTCCGGATGAGAGCGGCGACACTGCGGGGTCGGATGCCACCGCGGAGGTCCGCAAGGCCTGACGCTCCAGCGCCTCGGCCCGCCTGGCCTGTTGACGCGCGGCGCGGCGATATTTCAACCCTTTAAGGCCGGCCAGCATGGCGCCGCCCAAGAAGCCGATCAGCAACGGCAACAAAACAATCAGATAGACCGGCAGACTGATCCCATCGTCGAAGGGCCACAGGCCGACGACGACAGCTTGCCGATTGGACAAGGCGAACGACAAGGCGATGAGCGCCAAAGGCGCGCCGACAAGCCAGGACAGAACCTTCACTGGTCTCGATCCTTCAATGAGACAAACCGCGCCACGATGGGCCGAGACGTCACTTGCCGGTGTTCAGCCGTTCGCGCAACAATTTGCCGGTTTTGAAAAAGGGCACGGCTTTTTCCGACACGTCGACGGATTGACCGGTCCTGGGATTGCGTCCCAACCGCGCGTCGCGCCTTTTCACCGAAAAGGCCCCGAAACCGCGCAGTTCAACCCGATCGCCACGCGCCAGCGCGGTCGCGATCTCATCGAAAATCGTGGTCACGATACGCTCGACGTCGCGCTGGTAGAGGTGAGGGTTCAACTCCGCCAGGCGGGCGATCAGCTCCGACTTGGTCATAGGTGCTCCTGGCTCTTGGCTTGAGAGATTTTTCTCAGACCCTGCGAAAAGCAGCCTGCCAAAGCCTGGGCCGACCGTCAAGATAAGCCTTTCTGATGGTTGATCTTTTTCAAAAAATAAGACGCCCCCGATAGCCTGGGGGCGCCCCATTTCGTCAAATGGCCTGCCGTCGGAGGATTACTTGTCTTCCGACTGGGCCTTTTCTTCCTTGGCGCGGTTAAACGCGGCGCCCAGGATATCGCCCAGCGAGGCGCCCGAATCGGACGAACCGAATTCGGCCATCGCCTGCTTCTCTTCTTCGATCTCGCGCGCCTTGACCGACAAGGTGACCTTGCGGGTAGCCTTATCGATGGCGGTCACCTTGGCGTCGAGCTTCTCGCCGACGGCAAAGCGATCCGGCCGCTGATCGGACCGATCACGCGCCAGTTCGTTCTTGCGGATGAAGCCCGACAGGCCGTCGCAGGTGACTTCCAGACCGTTTTCGGTCACCTGGCTCACCGTGCAGGTCACCACGTCGCCCTTCTTCACATGGGCAATGGCTTCCTTGAACGGATCGGCGCCAAGCTGCTTGATGCCGAGGCTGATGCGTTCCTTCTCGACATCGACGTCCAGGACCTTCGCCTTGACCATGTCGCCTTTCTTGAAGTCGAGAATGGCCTGCTCGCCGGGACGCTCCCAAGCGATGTCGGAAAGATGGACCATGCCGTCGATTTCGCCGGGCAGACCGATGAACAGACCGAATTCGGTGATGTTCTTGACCTCGCCCTCGACCTCGGTGCCGGCCGGGAACTTCTCGAGGAAGCCTTCCCACGGATTGGACATGGTCTGCTTGAGGCCCAGGCTGATGCGGCGCTTCTGGGCGTCGACGTCGAGCACCAAAACCTCGACCTCCTGGGAGGTGGAGACGATCTTGCCGGGGTGGACGTTCTTCTTGGTCCAGGACATCTCGGAGACGTGGACCAAACCTTCGACACCAGCTTCCAACTCGACGAAGGCGCCGTAGTCGGTGATGTTGGTGACGCGGCCAACGAACTTGGCGCTGACCGGATACTTCGTCTCGACGCCATCCCACGGATCAGCTTCAAGCTGCTTGATGCCGAGGCTGATGCGCTGGGTTTCCGAGTTGAAGCGGATGACCTGCACCTTGACCGACTGGCCGATGTGCAGCGCTTCGGACGGATGATTGATGCGCTTCCAGGCGATGTCGGTGACATGCAACAGACCATCGACGCCGCCCAAATCGACGAACGCGCCATAGTCGGTGATGTTCTTCACCACGCCCTCGAGGATCTGGCCTTCCTTCAGGCTTTCGATCAGCTCGGAACGCTGTTCGGCGCGGGTCTCTTCGAGAACGGCGCGACGCGATACGACGATATTGCCGCGCGACCGGTCCATCTTGAGGATCTGGAAGGGTTGCGGGCTGCCCATCAGCGGGCCGATGTCGCGGACGGGGCGGATATCGACCTGGCTGCCCGGCAGGAAGGCCACGGCGCCCGACAGATCGACGGTGAAACCGCCTTTGACGCGACCGAAGATGACGCCATTGACCCGCTGGTTATCCTGGAAGGACTTCTCAAGCTGGGTCCAGGCTTCCTCGCGCCGGGCCTTTTCGCGGCTCAGCATGACTTCGCCGTTCTTGTCTTCATAGCGTTCGATGAAGACTTCGACTTCGTCACCCGCCTTGATGTCGGCGGGGCGGCCGGGAATGCCAAATTCCTTGAGCGGGATACGGCCTTCGGACTTCAGTCCGACATCGATCACCGCGAAATCGCCGTCGATCTCGACGACGGTGCCTTTCACCACGGAGCCTTCGAAGGCACCGGCTTCGCCGAACGTCTCGTCCAGCAGGGCAGCGAAATCTTCCGTCGCTGCGAATTCAGTGGCAGTAGCCATAGTCATAATTCCTTTCACACTTCATCTTCCGGGCCAGCCGGTTGTCTCCGGCGGTCTTCGGCGAAAATCGAAACAAACGAAGCCGCTCCTCCGCCGAGAGGAACGGCCGCCCTGGCGCCGCTCACCAACGTCAGAAGGCGCGGCGTCGCTGGGAAATAATCTGCACGGCGGCGGCAAAGACCGCTTCCGCGTCCAGCTCGGAGGTATCCAACACCACCGCATCGGCGGCGGGAACCAACGGAGCCACGCTTCGCGCGCTGTCACGCGCGTCACGATCCCTCATTTCTTGAAGAATGCGCTCTCCTATAGCCGAGACTCCCTTGTCAAGCAACTCTTTCAAGCGCCGCTCCGCCCGTTTCTCCAGACTGGCCGTGACGAACAATTTCGCCTCGGCGCCCGGACAGACCACGGTCCCGATATCGCGCCCATCGAGCACGGCCCCCGGCGCGCCTTCGGCGTAGGCCCGCTGGAAGTCCAACAGCGCGGCGCGGACGCCCGGGATGGCCGCCACTTTGGACGCCGCATCACCCGCCTCCTCACCGCGCAGGGCGGGATCGGAGAGGCCGGCGGGATCGAGCTGCCGGGCTGCCCGCTCCGCCGCCACGGGGTCGGCGGGATCACCACCGGAACGCAGCACCGCCATGCCGACAGCCCGGTACAGGGAGCCGGTGTCGAGATAGTTGAGACCGTAGTGGGCTGCCAGCTTGCGGGCGAGGGTGCCTTTACCGGCGGCAGCGGGGCCATCGATGGCGATGATCATTTGGAATCCTTAAAGGTTGAACCACAGAGGCGCAGAGACACTAGAGAGAGCACAGAGAAAAGATATCCTTGCGGCTTTGCCGCTGAATTCTTGCTCTGAGCCCCCTCTGTGCCTCTGTGGTCAACAAACCGCCCATCACTCCGCCTCCGCTGTATGAGAAATTCTGGCGCCCAACCCGTTCATCAGACCCGCAAAGCCGGGGAAGCTGGTGTCGATGGCGCTGGCGTCGTCGATTTTCACCGGGCGATTGGCCGCCATGCCCATGACCAGAAAGGCCATGGCGATGCGATGGTCGAGATTGACCGCGATGGTCACCCCGCCTTCGGGAGGACGACCATCGCCGTGGACGATCAAATCGTCACCCTCGATCGCCACTTTGACGCCCGCAGCCTTGAGCCCGCGCGCCGTGGCGGCCAGGCGATCGCTTTCCTTGACCCGCAGTTCGGCCAATCCCCGCATCCGGGTGGTGCCTTGGGCAAAAGCGGCGGCCACCGCCAGGATCGGATATTCGTCGATCATCGAGGGCGCCCGTTCGGGCGGCACATCGACCCCTTTCAACGAAGAGGCGCGCACCAGCAGATCGGCCACCGGCTCGCCGGCTTCGATTCGCGCATTGGCGAAGGTGATATCCGCCCCCATCTCCAGCAAGGTCTGATAGAGCCCGCAGCGCAGCGGATTGGTGCCCACCGCGCTCACCGTGATGTGCGATCCGGCAACCAGCAGACCGGCCACCACCGGAAACGCCGCCGACGACGGATCGGCGGGCACCTTGACGGCGCGGCCCGTCAATTCCGGTTGTCCTTTGAGCGAAATCGCCCGCGCGCCATGCGCCATGGGCTCGACCGTCACCTCGGCGCCAAAGCCTTTGAGCATCAATTCGGTATGATCGCGGGTCGCTTCCTTCTCGATGACCGTGGTGATGCCGGGCGTATTCAGACCGGCCAAAAGGACCGCAGACTTGACCTGGGCCGACGGCATTGGCAGCTCGTAGGAAATCGGGATCGGCGACGCCGTCCCGATCACCGCGAGCGGCAGGCGTCCGCCGGATCGCCCGACGAAACCGGCGCCCATTCGGCTCAAAGGATCGATGACCCGGCGCATCGGCCGCGAGCGCAGGGAGGCGTCACCGGTGAAGACCGAGGTAAAGGGATGCGAAGCCACCAGACCCATCAGCAAACGGGCCCCGGTTCCGGCGTTGCCCATGTCGAGGACGTCGTCCGGTTCGGCCAGTCCGCCGACACCGCGGCCAAAGAGCGTCCAACGCCCGTCGTCGCCGCGCGTCACCTCCGCGCCCAAGGCCCGCATGGCCGCCGCGGTGCGCAAAACATCTTCGCCTTCCAACAAACCTTCGATGGTGCTTTGACCGATGGCCAAGGCGCCAAACATCAAGGCGCGATGCGAAATGGATTTGTCGCCGGGAACGCGCACTTGTCCGACAAGCGGCGTGGCAGCGAGGGATATCAACGATTTGGTGGACATGGGGCTCTGCGCTTTCGCTGATCAAGACCGGTAAAACAAGGTTTCCTACCACAGGCGGAGACGGCAAGGTAGGGCTCCGCTTTCCTGTAAGCGACAAGGATCAAACGGCCTTCGTCGATTTTTCGTTTTGACACGGCCTGGGTTACGTGGCAAATGGCCCGACAGCAACACAGTTAGAGAGTTTCAAGGAGGACACGGGTGGCAAAACCGGAATGGGGTGTGAAACGCACCTGCCAGAGCTGTAGCGCCCGCTTCTACGACCTGGCGCGATCACCGATTCTCTGCCCCAAATGCGGAGCCGTCGTTGAGCCGGAGGTTACGTTCAAGTCGCGCCGCCAGTCGGCACCCGCCGCCGAACCCAAGGTGGCGCCGGTCGTTCGCGATAAGAAAGTGATCGATCTCGAAGATGCCGTGGAAGATATCGAGGTGGTCGACGAGGAAGTCGCCATCGCGGCCATCGACGACGACGAAGAAGAGGGCGAAGGCGATCTGATCGAAGATACCTCCGATCTGGGCGAGGACGACGACGACATGGCCGAAGTCATGGACAATATTGACGAGGACCTGGAACGAGAGATCTGAGGGGCTCTGAAAAAGAGCGACGCGAGCCTGTTTTTTTGCTTGCGCGCTTCCTTCGGAATCCCTATGTTCCCGCACCTGCGCGGCACCTTAAAAAGCCGCGCCCCAGAATTCGGGGCCATAGCTCAGCTGGGAGAGCGCTACAATGGCATTGTAGAGGTCGACGGTTCGATCCCGTCTGGCTCCACCAAATAAGACAAGGCCTTCGCTGGAAACAGCGAAGGCCTTTTTCTTTTCGGATGACGGCCTTGCCGATATAGACACCAGAGCAGAGCACCCCACCGCGACAGGCTAGTCTTCCGCTCCCATACCCCGAAACACTTCGGCGAGTTGAACGCTCATCGGCAGGTTGAGCAGCACGCCGGTCGCCTCCGGCTGCAAAAACCATTTGCGATAAAGGCCGGTGAGGGCCCGGCTCCGGCCCATGGTCCGAAACGCGCGGGTCACGGCCGCCGCCATCAAGGGATCGTCTTTGCGGAACATGAGGCCATAGGGCTCGTAAGTGATGAAGTCGCCGACCACCATCATCGTCGCTTCCGCCTTCTTGGCCGCGATGAAGCCATAAAGCAGCACATCGTCGGTGGCGAAGGCGGCGGCCCGGCCATCGGCCAGCATGGCGTAGCTTTCATCGTGGTCGCGCGCCGCGACGATGCTAATGCCAAGCTTGTATTTGTCGTTGAACGTCCGCATCGCCAGTTCGTTGGTTGTGCCCGACGTGACGACGAGCGTCTTGCCGCCGAGGTCTCTGTATGTGCGGATGCCGGAAGAGCGCTTCACCAGAAGCTTGGTGCCGGCGATATAGATGATCGGCGAGAAGGAGACGCTTTTCTGGCGCAGGGCGTTGCTTGTCGTCGAGCCGCATTCCAGATCGACCCGGCCGGATGCGACCGCGTCGATGCGCGTCTCGGCCGTCACCGGCTGATAGGCGACGCGGATCGGCTTTCCGTTCAGTTCGCGCACCACCTCATCGACGACGGCGAGACAGAGATCGACGGAATAACCGAGCGGCTGCGCCGAATCCGGCCGGATAAAGGAGAACGGAAAGGAGGCCTCGCGATAGCCGAGCGTGATGACCCCGCTGTTGAGCACCTTCTGCAAGGTTCCGGAAAGAACGACAGAGGTGTTTTCCTCGCTCGCCGCGGGCGGTGCCGTGAGATCGGCCCCGCCGATATCCTCGGCCGCGGCGCGCCACGCCATCGGCACCTGGATGGCAAGGATGACGAGGAGTGAAAGCGTGAAATTCTTAGACAAGAGACCTCCCGCTCAGGTCAACGATCGATCAAGCGCTGGTTGGTAACGCTGCCGCCGGTATTTCGTCTTTCGCCGGTCCGAGTTCCTTCTCGAATTTGGCGACGGCCGACGCCGCCAGCGAATTGCCGATCACGTTCGTCGCACTGCGCCCCATGTCGAGGAACTGATCGATGCCGAGGATGAGCAGCAATCCGGCTTCGGGGATGTTAAATTGCTTCAATGTCGCCAAAATGACCACCAGCGAGGCGCGCGGCACGCCGGCGACGCCCTTCGAGGTGAGCATGAGCACCGCCGCCATGGCGAACTGTTTGGAAAGCGGCATGTCCACGTTATACGCCTGGGCGATAAACATAGTCGCGAAAGTGCAATAGGCCATGGTGCCATCGAGGTTGAAGGAATAGCCGAGAGGCAGGACAAAGCTCGCGATCTTCTTCGAAACGCCGAATTTTTCGAGCTGCTCGAGGATCTTCGGATAGGAGGCCTCGGAACTCGCCGTCGAAAAGGCAAGCAGGAAGGGCTCATACATCCGCTTCACCAGATCGACCAAACGGCTCCCGAGCATGCCGTAACCAACGACGATCAGGATGGCCCACAATATGGCCAGCGTGAGGTAAAAACCGCCAAGGAACTTGGCGAAGTTCAGAAGGATGCCCGGCCCCGATTTGGTAATGACCGAGGCCACCGCGGCACAGACCGCGATGGGGGCGAGTTTCATCACATAGCCCGTGATGATCAGCATCATGTGAGAGACATTATCGGCAAACGCGAGCAGTGGATGGCCGCGTTCGCCCAGCGCCATGATGGCGACGCCGGCGAAGATCGAGAACACCACGATCTGCAAGATCTCTCCATCGGCGAGCGCTTTGAAGATCGAGGTCGGCACGACGTGATCAACGAAGTTTTCGATACTGAAGGCCGCCGTCGAGAGGTTGGCCGTCGTACTGCTCTGATCGGCGATCACGATGCCGACCCCCGGCTGCAGCAGATTCACCATCAGTAAACCGAGCAGCAGCGAGACGATCGAGGCACAGACGAACCATGCCATGGTTTTAGCGCCGACCCGACCGACCGTCGCGGCATCGCCCATGTGGCCGATACCAACCACCAGTGTGGAGAGGACCAGAGGACCGATGATCATCTTGATCAGCTTCAGAAAAATGGAGCTGATCATCGACATGTATTTGGCCACCTCGGCCGCCGTCGCCTTGTCCGGAAAGGAGTAATAACTCGTGACGCCAAGGACGATTCCGAGCAACAGACCGACCATCACATAGAGAAATTGCTTGTTCACGAGTGCCTCCCCTCCAACCCTCACGATTCAGATCAAGGACGCGCCGGTAACCTCGCCAAAGTGAAGGCGATCCAGTACTCGTTCATAAATTGCCAAGCGATAACCAAATTTCAATGTAGAACTATTATAAAATTCCCATAGCGCGCGCCGACCGGCGTCCTCGTCCCAGACGACGAGGCGCCTCGAAAGCGATTACCCCCTGACACGGAGGCCATCAGTGGCAATGATCGTGATGCCCTCCGATAGCCGGACAAACGCGCGCCACAGATATCTCACAGGTTTCTCATACGCCGAAGGCGCCGGCGAGGCCCTATGGTGCCGGTATGGCGGATCTTCGCCCCGTTTCCGAGGAGCCTGTTTGTGAAGAAACTGTCCGTCGCCGCCCTTTGCGTGGCCTTGGTGGAGAGTGGCCAGTGCGATGGAAAGACCATCGACCGGGCGAAGCGTGTCGCCAAGGAAAGCGGTCAACGGGTGGACAGGGTGCTGACGCAACTGGGGTTGGTCAGCGAACAGGCCCTTGCCGACAGCTTGGCAGCCCTGCTCGATCTCGAAAGGGTGGGAAGCGACCGGTATCCGGAAGAACCCCTTTTCGCCGATCGTCTGAA
>Ga0209415_10000318_pt1 | contig 86647 bp, 88 predicted proteins | sample PeaSoiSIISIP2007_FD_187696 | JGI IMG/M metagenome (GOLD analysis project Ga0209415, IMG submission 187696) | Peat soil microbial communities from Weissenstadt, Germany - SII-SIP-2007 (SPAdes) (version 2) | ecosystem: Environmental > Terrestrial > Soil > Wetlands > Peat | place: Germany... | reverse complement strand
CGCGCGCCTGCCCCGGCCGCCGCGACCCCGTCCCGTTCATCGTCCCCAATGAAGATCGTCCGCGTCAAGTCAAAATTAAAGCGCCGCTGGGCCTCGAAGAGCAAGCCGGGCGCCGGTTTCCGGCAGTCACAGCCTTCGTCCCAATCGTGCGGGCAGCTGAGCACCGCGGCGATTTCGCCGCCCGCCTCCGCGGCTTCGCCGATCATGCGCGCGTGGATATCCGCCAGCACTTGGGTGCTCAGGGCGCCGCGGGCGATCCCGGGCTGATTGGTGATCACGACGATCCGATATCCGGCAGCGGTCAGCGCAGCGAGCGCTTCGCGCGCGCCGTCGATCCACTGCCATTCCGACCAGCACGTCACGTACCGGGCGCGCGGCATCCGGACGTTGAGCGTGCCGTCGCGATCGATCAAGATCGTCTTGTGGCGCTCGAGAAACGTTTCGGTGAGGGGGAAGCGATCGATCGAGCCGACGCTGTAATAGCGATGATCGGTCTCGAACGCGGCGAGGCGCCCCATTTGGACCAGCTGTGGATAGACCGTTGCCTCGAACGAGGGGTTACCGCCCGGCGGAATGAGATCGAGCGCCCGCGCATCAACGATGCCGAAGCCGATGTCGACCCCGGCGAGCCCCGGCAGCGTGCGGCTCTTATCGTACACCGTGACGCGGTCGCCCTCGACGCGCACGTTGTCGCGCGTGTAACCGTCGCGGTTGCGATAAATCGTGAGCATTACCGGGCAGCCGCAACGCTGATAGGCTTCGGCGAGGGCGCCGAGTGGGGCCGGCCAGTAATTGTCGGAGTACGTTAGCAGGAAGGTCGAGTCGACGCGGTCGCGGACGCGACGCAGGCGCGTGCCCGTTTCGTCGTCGACCGGCGAGACGCTGTAGCTGATGGTGAGCCCGAAGCGCGATCCGTCGCCGAAGTAATCCATGACCGGCTCGGGCAGGTATCCAAGGAGGAACAGAACCTCCTCGATGCCCGCTTCGCGCAGCATTTCGACGACGTACTCGATGAACGGACGACCGCCGACCGGAACCATCGGTTTGGGCAAGCGATCGGTCAACGGACGGAGTCGCGTGCCGCGGCCGCCGGCCAGGATAACCGCTTGGCGGATCGTCGTCACCGGGCTCACGATCGTACGAGCTGCGCCGCTTCGAGTGCCCGAAGGCCCTCTTCGATCCCCGCGACGTCGATGCCATAGATGGCTTCGTAGTAGGCGGCACTCGTGCCCACGGTGAGGTTATATCCTTGCGGCGCAAGGCTTCGGATGCGGGGATAGACGCCCGCTTCCATGCACAAACGGCAGAGCGCTCCGTACAGCCCGTGTTCCGGGAAGTGATCCTCGACGACGATGACGGTCTCGTGGTCGCGCAGGGGTTGTGCGATCTGCTCCCACTCGATCGGCCGCAGGCGGTTAAAGACGAGAACGGAGACATCGTCGCGCGCTGCGGCGACGGCGAGTGCGTTTTGTGCCGGCGATCCATACGTCGCGATCAGCGTGTGCGCCCGAGCGCCCGGCAGATAGACGATATCGGCCGTGCTGGCGGGCTCGGCCGGCTCACCTTTGGGGATGCGGACGTATGCCGGCCGGCCGGCATTCAAGAGACGGTCGATCAGCGGCTCCGCAAACGGCACGCTCGAGGGGCAATAGATGTCGATGCCGGGGATGCCGGCGATGGCGCCCCAATCGTCGACGATGTGGTGCGTCGGGCCTAACGGCGCGTTGTCGAAGCCGGCCGACGTACCGAGCAGGACGATCGGATACTCGTGCAGGGCGATGTCGTTGCGGATCTGCTCGAAGCACCGGTGCGTCAAGAAATTCGAAATCGTATAGGCAACCGGCTTGTATCCGGCGTTGCACAAACCGGCGCTGACGCCGATGAGATTCTGCTCCGCAATGCCGACGTTGAGAAAGCGATCGGGGTAGGCCTGCGCAATGCGCTCGACCAGGTTGATGCCCATGTCGGCGGTGAGGAAAAAGACCCGTTCGTCACGGGCCATGCGATCGAAGACGGCGTTGATAATGTTGCCGCGCATGTTATTCGCGCTCCGCGAGCGCGGCAATCGCCGTTTCGTACAGCTCTTTGTTCAGCGAGCGATAGTGCCAGATCGGCTGGTTCTCCGCGAATGGCACGCCATGGCCCTTGACGGTGTTGCAGACGATGACGCCCGGTCTCGTGCCGGCGGCGATCGAGGCGATCGCGGCTTTGATCGCGGCCACGTCGTGCCCGTCGACGTCGTACACCTCGAAGCCGAAGCCCGCGAACCGCTCGGCCAGCGGCAGCATGTTGATGACGTCGGACGTCGTCGTGATGCTGCTGATGCGGTTGTTGTCGATCATGACCACCAGGTTGGAAAGCTTGAGGTGGGATGCGAGCATCAGCGCTTCCCAGTTCGAGCCTTCCTGCAATTCGCCGTCGCCCAAAAGGACGAATGCGCGCGAGCCCGTGTATTTCTTGGACCGCAGGCCGATCGCGATTCCGGTCGCCACCGGAAGTCCGTGTCCGAGCGCGCCGGTGGAGTGCTCCACGGCCTCGACGGCGTGACTGACGTGCCCCGCCAGCTTCGTCCCGTTGGTGTGATACGTGGCGGCCGTCGCCTCGTCGAGTAAACCGAACTGGGCCAGGACCGCATAGGTTGCCGCTGCGCCGTGCCCCTTGCTGACGATCACGCGATCCCGCGCGTTGTCCTGGCGCTTGATGCGCTCGACGTCGATCGACTCATAAACCGCCGTCAGCATTTCGATCAGCGACATCGACGTGCCCAAGTGTGACGCTTTACCGGCGAAGATCATGTCGATCGCCCGGCGGCGAGCGCCATTTGCGTTTGCGTTGGCCGTTGTCGCGATCATCGCGCCACCTCGGAGGGCTCCCGCAGCGTGGCGAGTCCGGTTGCCAAGTCGCAGGTCGGGCGCCAGTTCAGTTCCGCGAGAGCCTTTTTGTTGTCCGGGTTACGGATGCTCGAGGCCGCGGCATCCTTTTCGGTGACGAGCGGCTTCGTGCCGTGGATTTTGGCGCTCGTTTCGATCACGTCGCCTAGCGCCACCAGCTTATCGCCGCTCAGGTTGAAGATTTCGAAGCCGGTGCGGCCGAGCGCCGCGAGGATGCCGCTCGCGATGTCGCGGACGTGGATGAAGCGACGCGCGGTGGTCAGGCTGCCGACGGTGATCTCGGATTGAGTTCCCGCTTGATGGAAGAGCGACTCGACCGCCGACCAATTCGAGGGTCGCGGCCCGTAGACGATGCCGAAGCGCAGGATCGTTGCGTTTTCGAGGCCTTGCCGCCGGGCCATGGCGAGCAGACGCTCGCCCACGATCTTGCTCAGCGCATATTCGCCATCGATGCGGGTGACGTCGATGGCCTGATCCTCAACCTGCGCACCTTTGCTGTCGACTTCACCGTAAACCCACTCGCTCGACGCGAAGACCACTTGTGGGATCTTGCGTGCGACGGATGCGCGGATGACGTTGAGCGTCCCCATAATGTTCACGTCGAACGCTTCGTACGGGTTGTTGCGGCAATCCGAATCGCGCGAAATCGCGGCGAGGTGAACGATCGCGTCCAAGCCCTCGGGTAACGCTTCGGCCAGCTTCGCATCGCGAACGTCCAGCGTCAGGTCGCCGGGGTCGCCGGTCAGGCGGTCGATGCCGAGGACCGAGTGCCCGCTCGCCTTCGCGAGCGCGATGAACTCCGCACCGATGAAACTCCGCGAGCCCGTGACGGCGATGCGCATCAGGCGGTTCCTCCGACGCGGCGCAGATAGCCGCGCGTGTTCGACGTGATGCCGAAGCGCGTGCAGTTTTCGTCGACTTCGAAGTCGGACCGTTCGCGCAAGAAACGTTCTAAGGCGTGCAAAGGACTCGATTCTTTCCATTCCGGCTTACCGCCGGGAACGTCGCTGACGAGTGCCTGAGCGCCGTCCATGACGACAAAGTAGCTGCCGGGGGTGACGAGGTCGGCATAGGCCTGCAGTTCGGCGTAGACGTGATCGGTCGTGTGGTTCGAATCCACCAGTACCATAACGGTGCCGGCCGTGCCGACCTGGGAGCGGACCGCCGCGACGGTCGCCGGCGCAATCGAACTTCCTTCGATCAGGGTGATGCGCCCGGCAAGCGGGTGCGCTTCGATGATCTTCCGGTTGTGCGGGCGGATCTCGACGTCGACGCCGACGACCTTGCCCTTGCCGATCAGTTCGAGTACCGAGGCGTAAAGCACCAGCGATCCGCCGTGGGCAACGCCGCATTCGACGATCACGTCGGGCCGGACGGCCCAGATCAGTTCTTGGAGGACGAGAATGTCGGTTGGAAGCTGGATGATCTGAACGCCGAGCCAGTGCGCCTGGTACATCAGACGGTGGTGCACGGAGAGTTTCGTCCACAGCGCCGAAACGGCGGCCAACCCGGCGTCCGAATACAGATCGACCGTCGTCGAACCGGTGCTGTCGCTGATCGTCAGCTGCGCACCGGGGTGGGCTTCGATGCGACTGGGATCGTTAACGGATTGCATATGTCTTTCCGGTGATCGCCGGCACGTTCATGTAGGGGTGAGCGAGATCGACGACGCCGGTGCGCACCCGTAGGTCGTCCTTGCCGTTGTCCGTCAGGAGAAGCGGATAGAACGCGTGCTCGACGACGAAAGCGTGAAACGCGTTCGACCAATCGATGTCGTCGGCAATCATCACGCCGCCCGGCTGCATCGCGGTGCGGGCGAGATTCAGTTCGCGCAACATGAAGTCCATCGCATGATCGCTGTCGTGAATGTAGAGATCGAAGCGCTGATCGAGGGTCGGGATCACCGCGTGCGAATCGCCCTCCACGAACGTCCAGCGACCGCGCAACCGCTGGGGGATCATGAAGCCGGGCCGCAGATCCGCCTGGTAGAGTTCGGAGTCGCCCACGTGCGGATGGCGCTCGGTGCCGTCGGAGGCAGCGCGAATTGCCGAATCCGGCAAATCGATCGACACGAGCTCGCCCGAGCCGTTGCGTTCGAGTGCCCTGAGAATGAAACTCGTATTGCCGCCGTAGTAGACGCCGGTTTCGAGCACGGCGGCCGGACGCCGCAGGCGGGTCAGGACATATAAAAGGATGCGTTCGAACGCGAACCAGTCGACGGAGTCGATCGCTTCCATCCGGAAGATGCCCTTGTCGAAGCCGTAGCTTCGTCGCACGTCGCCCATCTGGGCGTTGACATCGGAGAGGAACTCAGCGTCCGCGAGGATTTCGTCGTAATAGCCGACCACGTCCGAGGCTTCTGCGCGTAGGTAGCGCGCCAGAATCCCTAGATTGAAGAGGTTGCAGGTCCGGCTATCAGCGATCTCCACGGCAAGGTCCCTTGACTGCCCCGAGCGGGTCTTTAGGGTTGTCGGCGTGGCTTCTCAGAAACATTAGGCGGGCGGGGTGCTCGGTCGCGGCCCCACGCACAGAACGAGCAGATAGTGGGCCATCGGCGAAAAGCCCGTGTGGACCATCTCGTCGTTCGCCGAGAACGAGAAGACGTTGTGGAAATGCCGTAACCCCAGCGCCCGCAGCCGGTCGGCATCGAACAGATTCACGTGCCCGCGACGGGAATGCTCGTTCGCATAGCGATCGGCGTTCACGTTCGGCGTGCCGATCACGAAGATGCCGTCCGGCGCGAGCGAGCGGGCGACGGCCGCGACGAACGCATCCTCATTTTCTTGGAAGATATGCTCGATCACGTCGAGGCTCACCGCCGCATCGAATCGTCCGAGTGGTTGCTGGAGGACGTCGGCGACCGTGAACTCCAACTTTTCCGATGCGACCGTGGCGTTGGCGACGGCGATCGCGTCAGCGTCGAGATCGACGCCGAGGCAGTGCTCGGCGTGCTCGGCCAGCAGGATCGTCCCGAACCCCTCGCTGCAGCCGATCTCGACGACCCGCTTTCCGGGCCCGATCATCTTCGCGGCAAACTTATAATAGCTGAGCAAGTGCAGCAGCCGCCGCGGGCTCTGGCGCACGATGAATGTGAAATACGGACCGAGCGTGATGCGATCGTCGCCGAAGGCCTGCTTGGCTTCGGCCCACTGCCGGGCTTCGCGGCTGGGCGTACTCATCTCCACTCCGCGGTCATCGGCCGAAGAAACTGCGGCCTTGACCGCCGTCGAGGGGCACGATCGAGCCGATGAACGGCGCGGCATGTTGCGAACAGAGGAAGGTGACGGCCGCGGCCACCTCATCCGCGCTGCCGAAGGATCCGCGTGGTAGGCGTTCGCGGATATATTGCTCGAAGTAGGCGGGATCGCGTTTCGAGACTTCGTCCCAGTGGCCGCCCTCGCTGAGGATGACGCCGGGGACGACGGCCGAGACGACGATACCGTCGGCAGCGTAGGTGCGGCCCAGGCCGCGCACGTATGCGGTCAGCGCGGCCTTGACGACGGAATAAGCGAGTGCGCCCTGATGCTCGAACGCGGCGAGCGACGAGAGCACGACGACCCGGCCGGCTTTGCGCTCGACCATCGCCGGAATGAGGCCGGCGTTCAACTCCATGGCGATCTCGCAGTTGAGGCGCCAGACGCGGCGCCAATCGCCGATCGGCGCCAGCGGATCGCGAATGCCGTGCGTGCCGCCGACGTTATGCACGACGATGTCGATCGGCTCGGCGCCGAGCGCATCGAGCAATTGCTGCGGTCCGTCGGCAGCTTCGAGATCGAGCGCGAAGCTCCGGTGCCCGCTGGACGTTCCGCCAAGCTCGCGCATGACGTTCGCCAAATCCCCGGCTCCGCGCGCGCAGATCCGCAGGCCCACGCCCTCGGCGGCCAGCGCGAGCGCGCACGCGCGTCCGATCCCACGGCTCGCGCCGGTGACCAGCGCCGTGCGACCGGCAAGTCCTAGCTCCATCGGTCTACGACGGCGTCATTTAAGGAGCGCCTCGATGAACTTGATCGTCGAGGCGCGCCCGATCGAGCCGCTGTTACCCATCATGCTTACTTTTTGGGCGCCGATCACGTTGGCGAAGAACGCGACGAGGTCGGCCGGAATACCGACGGCAACGCACGCCGAGGTGATCGCGAGAACCGCATCGCCGGCACCGATACGATCGACGACGTTCGTTGTGAGCGCCGGCGAGAGCGTTGCGTTCTCGCCGTCGAAGTAACTCACGCCGGTAGAGCCGCGCGTAACGAGAAAGCGGCTGCATTCGAGCTTCGTCGCAAGCTCCGCGACGAGATCGGAGATCGGACCGGTGCGGTTGCGAGCGTCGAGACGCAGCTCGCCCTCGTTGATGCAAATGTAATCCGCGCGGGGATAGCTCGAGATTGCATGAAAGCGAATGTTCGCGGCGTTGATCTGCGTGTTGACGGCCAGAAACTTCGCTTTCGTGGCGAGCAGCTGCTTCGAAGCCGGTGTGAGCAAGCCGTGGCCGAAATCCGCGGCAATCACGAGGTCGGCGCCGGCCATACGCAGCTCGAGCAGCCCGCAGAGGTCCGCTTCGTGCGCGGCATCCAGGTCGTCGTCGTTGATAACGTAGACCTCGAACAGCTTGGTCCCCAGGGTTGCCTCAACGTATCGGCGCTTGACGATCGTCGGGCTATCGGCTTTGTAGATTGCGTTCAGGTGCACTTTCGGCTTGAGGTTTTCCCGGACGAACTTTTCCCGGCCGTCGGTGGCACCGAGGTAGGTGACGATCTCGACCGACTTGCAGAACTCGACCAGATGATTTGCCGCAGCTAGGACGCCGCCGGCGTAAAGCTCGGTCGATCGATGGCGCATCGCCAGGACCGGCTCCTTGGCGGATTTCCCCATTTGATCGCAATAGACGTATTCGTCGAGAATCGCCTCGCCGACGAGTACGACGTGAAGAGCGCGCAACCGGTCGAGCCAGCCGATCACATCGCGCACGGAGTAGCGCGCGCGCAGCTCACGGATATACGCCTGTACCGCGACCGGAAACGACGGCAGGTATTCGTTGAGCAGGCTCGAGGAGCTGAAGGTGATATCTTCGGTAAATTCGATCGTGCCGCCGTGCTCGCGCACCGCGGCTTCCTCGTCGAGGATTTTTCCGGTGACGTCGTCGGAGGGGCTCTTGTAGTCGGGCCCTTTCGCGAAGACGTCCGGCTTGAGGGCGTCGATCGCCGGCACCGCCGTCGGCGCGCGATTGATCGCCACGTAATCGACGACCGCGAGAGCGGCGAGCGACTCGGCGCGCAAGGTGTCGGGAAAGGCCGGCCGATTCGGGCCCTTGTTGACGTGCTGGTCTTCGGTAATCGTGACCACCAAGACGTGGCCGAAGCTCTTGGCTTGCGCGAGGTGGCGGATGTGCCCCGGATGCAGCAGGTCGAACACGCCGTGCGCCTGGACGATCCGCTTTCCGGCGGCGCGCAGTTGCGCAACCCGTTGCGCGAGCGCGTCGAGCTCGAGCACCTTCGCCGTCGTCTCGGCGTCGCTGCGCATCAAGGGAGGCAAATCGGTTTTCGTGTCCATGGCGATCAAAGGAAGAAGATGAAGCCGTAGTCGCCGTGATACCCGGCCCGCTCGAACACGAACTCCCAGTCCGCAACCGAGTAGAAGCTCTTACACGTCAACTGCCAATACAGCAGGTTCGCCTTCTCGCGATCGTCCCGATACGATTCGACCATCACGTAGGCGTTGGCCGCGCTAACCCGCGCGAGCTCTCCGAGCGCGGCGAAGAGGTCGCGCGCGCCCAGGTTGTGCAGCGTTCCTAACGAGAGCACCAAGTCAAACGAGCCGTCGGCGTAAGGCAGTTCGGCCGCCGTGCCGGCTTGTAGGAACGGTTTTACTTCGGCCTTCGCGTTTTCGAGGGCGTAGTCGCTGATGTCGAGCCCCGCCACGACCAAGCCCGGTACCGCTCGCGTGAGCTCGTAGAGCAAGAACCCTTTGCCGCAGCCGACGTCGAGCACCCGATCCCCGCTGCGCAGCCCGTAGTGCCTTGCGATCGCTTCGGCGACCGGAAGCCAGCGGCCGTCGTAGCGATATCCGCCGTAACCGTACCGCCGGTCCCCGTCCCAGTACTCCGCACCGAAGCGGGAGGCGACCTCGGCGCAGCCGGCTTTGTCGTGCTCGACGACGCGCGCGACGTAGTCCCGATTCGTCGCGGCGTGCAGCGTTTGGGTAAAATCGATGCGCTGCCCCAGCGGAGCGGCGAGCTTACTCATACCCGGACCGCGCCGGCGCTGGAGCGCGCGTCGAGGTCGGCGCTGGCTGTCGCGCGAACACTGCGGGCGTTTGGGTCCACTCCATAGCTATCGGCCATGCCCTTGAAAACCTTTGCTCTGCCACGCTTTCGCACTCGTCCCCCGGCCGGCCGGCCGATACGTCAGGTATGAGACGCCCCTTCGTCGACTTCTACCGAGAGAACGAGATCTCGCCGGTCCGGCAAGACATCGACGATCTCAACCGCCATTTCGAGCGCCGCGCGAGCCTCTACCGGGTGATGGGCATTCCGCCGCATTTCGTGGCCGGGTGCGACGTCTTGGAATTCGGCCCCGGGTCGGGACATAACGCGCTGTACACCGCCTCGCTCGCACCTCGCTCGTATACCCTGGTCGACGGCAATCCCTACGGCCTCGATGAGGCGCGCCGGCTGCTCGCGCCGTACGCTGAGCAAACGGGGATCCGCTTCGTCGAGTCGCTCATCGAGGACTACGAAGGTGAGGCTGCCGATTTGGTGATCTGCGAGGGCACGATCCCCTTTCAGCGCGAGCCCGCGGCCTTGGCGCGCTGCGTTGCCCGGTTTGCGCGGCCCGGGGGGCTGATCGTCCTTACCACCGTCGACGACGTGTCGTACCTCGCCGAGGCTTTGCGCCGGCTGGCGTGCGAGTGCATCGCCCCGCCGAGTCTCCCCAACGCCGAACGCCTCGAGGTGCTGCGTCCGCTCATCGTCCCGCATCTGCGCTCGCTGGCGGCGATGAGCCGGCTCCCCGATGACTGGATCTGGGATAATATCTTGCAGCCGCTCGCGCACGGGCCGTTTTCGATCCCCGATGCGATCGTGGCGCTCGCCGGTGAAGCGGAATTCTACGGCTCCTCGCCCGCCTTCACCACCGAGTGGCGCTGGTATAAGGAACTTTACGGCGCGGCCCGAGACTTCGGGCAACGAGCACTCCAAGCGTACCCCGAAAATGTCATCAATTTCTTGGATTGCCGCGTGGTGCTGGCGGCGCCCGTCGAAGCCCCGTTGGCCGAGCGGATCGTAACGGTGTGCGGCGAGATCGTTGAAGTCGTGCTCGGGCGGGCGGAGCAAAGCGCGGCGGACCGCTCGCAGGCGATTCTGCCGGCGTTGCGCGAGCTCCACGAGATCGTCGCGCCGCGTTCCGCGATCACGGCTGCGGCCCTGGCCCAAGCCGTTGAGATGTTCGAGCATCGGTCGTTCGCGGCGTTCGGCGAGGCGACCGCGTTCGCGTCGTTCTTCGGCCGCGGTCAGCAACATGCGACGTTCGAGCGCCGCGCGCCGGAAAGCCTTTAGGCAATGACGTCGACCGAAACGGTCCCCAACCTGACGCGGCTCGTCGTCGCCGCTCCGATGAAGAGCGGCTCGACCTACATAAGCCACGTGCTGGGCCGGTACTTCGGGATCCAGCACTCGCCGGAAGTGCTGATCGACTGGTTTGCGGAGCCCAACCTCGTGGGCTGGGTCGTGCCGATGCGGGAGACGGGTTACAGCTACAATCTCCACTTGCTGCCGCACATGGCGAACCTCGCGATCGCGCGGCACGAAGGGATCTCGATCGTCGTGGGTTGGCGCAACCTCGGCGACATGCTCCTCTCCTTCGACGAGCACATCCTCCGGCACAAGCATAACCCGTTTACGATTTTCATCCAGAATCATGAGAAGTACGGGGCGATGTCGTCGCCGGAGCGCCACACCTTCATGATCGACACCGTGGCGCCATGGTATATCGGGTTCTACCTGCGCTGGCGCAGCCAGGGCGTGGTGCTGTACCCCTACGAGCAGATGCTGCTCGATCAGCGCGCGTTCTTCGCTCGGGTGATTACCGATCTGACCGGTCAGCCGCCGAGCGAGGCACGTTTGAGCGCGGCGCTCGCGCCGCCGCCGAACGACAGCGATCGCTTCAACGTCGGCCGCTTTGGCCGCTCTGCAGAGAAATTCGGCGACGCTGCCAAGCGGCAGCTCGAAGACAAGATCTTCACGCACCCCGACCGGCAGCAGCTCGAAATTCTGCTGTGGGAGCTGCCCTGGGAGGTGCCACGGCTCGAACGCCGCTCGCCGCTCGATGGGCAGGTGCTGAAACGTGCGAGTGACGGCGTACCGTTCTTTGTATCGTGCGGCACGGCGCACCAGATCACGCAGCTCTCGTGGCTGCTGAGCCGCACGGGCGAACGGCGCACCCCGCGCTTGGTCGACGATGCGGAACTCGCCGGCTGCGCGCTCGGCGATCCGTTGGTGTGAGGGGCCCTCACAGCGAAAGCTGCATCGAATATCGACCCGGACCGGTCTAGAGGAAAGAATGTCACCCGAAAAGTTGCTGTTGTTCCTGGTCATGCTCTCGGTGCTCGTGGTCTTGCACGAGTACGGGCATTTCTTGCTGGCCCGGCGCAACGGCGTGCGGGTCGACGATTTCGCGCTCGGCATGGGGCCGACGCTGCTGAAGTGGACCTCCAAGCGCAGCGGCACCAACTACCGCATCAACCTCTTCCCGATCGGCGGCTACTGCGCGATGAAGGGCGAGGACGGCAAGACGACCGAGGCCGAGCAACAGCGTGCCTTCCGTAACGACGGCAAGCACGACGATGACAACTTCCAGGCTAAAACGCCCTGGCAGCGCATGTCGATCGTCGTCGCCGGCCCGATCGCCAACTTCATCGTGGCGCTGGTGCTCTTGTTCGTCAGCGCGGCCGTTTTCGGCGTCGCCGACCGGGCTCCGACCACCAAGGTCTACCAGCTCTTGCCGGGTTACCCGGCCCAGAAAGCCGGCCTGCATCCCGGCGACGTCATCACCGCCATCAACGGCCGCCCGATGCACGACGGCGACCAGCTCGTGCACACGATCTATGCTGCGCCGGGAAAAACGTTGCGCGTCACCTACGTGCGCGACGGCCACCCGACCAACGTCGACATCACGACCCGGACCGTTGCCGACAGCCACGGCAAGCCGCAGGGGCGGTTGGGGTTCAGCCCGATGCCCGCGATGCGCCCGGCGAGCCTCGTCGAGGCAGCGCAAGCCGCGTGGTGGCAGTTTAGCGCGGTCTTCATGGGCACGCTGAACGTCCTCGGTCAGTTGATCACGAACTTCGCCTCGACCGCCGGTCAGCTCCAGGGCCCGATCGGCATCGCCCAGGTTTCGGCGCAAGTCGCCGACTTCGGTTGGGGCGCCTACCTGTCGCTGACGGCGACGCTTTCGATCTCGCTGGGCATCTTCAACCTGCTGCCGATCCCGGCGCTGGACGGCGGGCGGGGACTCTTCATCCTGGTCGAGCTGCTGCGCGGCAAACCGGTCGATCCCGAGAAGGAAGCGCTGGTCCACGTCGGTGGTTTCGCAGCCTTGATCATGCTGATGTTGGCGGTCGCCTATCACGACATCGCGCGCATTCTCGCGGGCCAGGCCGCGTTTTAAGGCGAAGGTGCGACGATGATCCGTCTGCGGCGCGAATCCAAACCGGTCTTCCTCAAGAACAAGACCGGCGAATCCGACGCCCAGGGCGTCTGGATCGGCGGCGATCACCCGATCGCCGTCCAATCGATGACCACCACCGACACGGCCGACTACGAGAAGACCCTCGAGCAGGTCTACGGCCTGGCGATGGAAGGGTGCGAGATCGTCCGCGTGACCTGTCAGGACCCGCGCGATGCAGCCGGCTTGCCGCACATCGTGAAGCGTTCGCCGGTCCCGATCGTGGCCGACATCCACTTCGACCACCGCATGGCGCTGGCGGCCCTTGAGGCCGGCGTTGCCAAGTTGCGCCTCAACCCCGGGAACATCACCGACCCGGTCAAGACGCGCGAGGTCGTGAGGCTGGCGATCGAGCGGCAGACCCCGATCCGGATCGGCGTCAACATGGGGTCGCTCGCCCGCGACCTCGAGGAGCGGCTCGGGCACACCCCCGAGGCGATGGTCGAATCGGCCTTGCGCCACGTCGACATTTTAGAGGACCTGGGCCACACCGACATCGTGATCTCGCTCAAGGCCCACGACGCCCCGATGACGATCTACGCTTACCGGCTCATGGACCAGCGGCTGCGCGAGCGCAAGACGCCGTACGCCCTCCATCTGGGGGTCACCGAGGCCGGTCTCCCGCGCGAGGGTACGATCAAATCGGCGATCGGCCTCGGCGTGCTGCTCTGGGAGGGGATCGGCGACACGCTGCGCGTTTCGCTCGCCGCCGATCCGATCGAAGAAGTTCCGGTTTGCTGGGGGATCCTCAAAGCGCTGGGGCTGCGCGAGAAGGGCTTCGACATCACGGCCTGCCCCTCGTGCGGCCGGGCCGAGATCCAGGTCGTCGAGCTGGCCCGCTCGGTCGAGGCGATCGCCAAGGAGTACACCGCGCCGGTCAAGGTCGCGGTCATGGGCTGCGTGGTCAACGGGCCGGGCGAGTCGAAAATGGCCGACGTGGGGATCGCCGGCGGTAAAGGTAAGGGAGCAATCTACCGCAAGGGCGAGTTGGTCGGCACTTATCCAGAGGGCCAATTGCTCGGTCAGTTGCGGCTCGAAATAGAGAAGGTCATCGCCGAGCAGTATCCGGATTACCTACACGAGACGAACCGTGAGACTGCACCTGCATAACCCTCTGGGGGCCGGGCTCCCGAGTTGGCGGCTAATCGCCGGCACCGTGGCCATCGCGTTGACCGCGTCGCTGGCGCTTGCGCTCTCGCAGCCCGCGATCCTCGACGTTGACGGGCAGCGCGTCGTCTCCGATGTCCCGCCGGTCACCGCCGCCGGCGTGGCCTACCTGCCGCTCCGGGCGGTCAGCGAGGCGGCCGGCGCCGCCACCAGCTTCGATGCCCGTACGAGCGAACTGACGGTTCGCCACGGCACCGCGGTGCTCACGCTGAAGATCGGCGAACGCCGCGCAACCCTCGACGGTCGCCCGATCCTGCTCAAGAACGCGCCGTTCACCGTCCACGGGCGGGCCATGGTGCGCGGCTCCGACATCGCCCTAGCGCTCGCCGCGGCGGTGAAGTACGACGCGGTGCGCGGTCGCATCGATGTGCGCACGCCGGGCGCGGTCGTCGCCGGCGTCCCTGACGACGGCCAATAACGACTAGACCGCGGTAACGAGCCCCTCGGCGTAGACCGGCACGCAGCGGCTGGCGTCGATGCGCGCGCAGTACGCAACGTCGGCGGCGAAGCCGTCCGCGACCAGCGCTCGAGCATGCGTTCCGCCGGCGACGGCGGTCGTCAGCCGTTTGGCGTTCGCCGCGAAGACGGTCGCGGCGGCCCGCGCCGCGTCGGTGAGGGCGAGATGTTTATCGAGCCGCACCAACGCGTCGGCGATCGCGCCCGCGCACAGCAGGTCCTCGAAGCTCGGCGTGCCCTGACTGCCCGCGCACAAGAGGCGCACCTCCGCGCCGGACGCGGCGAGCCGTTCGACGACCGCGGCCCGGTTGAGCAGCGCGGCGCAGTACACGGTCGCGTTGCCGCGCGCCGCCTCGAGCAGTGCGCGCGTGCCGTTGGTCGTGGTGAGCACGAGGGTCTTGCCCGCGACGCGTTCGGGCGTGTAGGACGCCGGTGAGTTGTCGAGGTCGAAGCCGGGGATCAGACGCGACTCGCGTTCCCCGCACAGCAGCGCGCGGTCGCGGCCGAGCCGGCGCATCACGGCGATCGCTTCTTCCGGCTCGCGCACCGGCACGATGCCGGCGGCGCCGCCCTCGAGCGCGGTGACGATCGATGAGGTCGCCCGCAGCACGTCGATGACGACGACGGTCGGAACCGGCGTACGCGTCGCTGCGGAGGCGGGCGTCGCCGCGACGTCGAGGGTGACGATCATCGAACGCCGCTGTTACGCGCCCGGTACCGGTTGGCGAAAACCGTAGCTGAAGTAAATCACCAGACCCACGAGCAGCCAGATAATGAAGCGCAGCCAGGTGTACGGTCCCAAGCCCACCGTCGAGAGAAAAAGAGATAGCGCGATGCCGCAGAGCGGGAAAAACGGCACCAGCGGCGAGCGAAACGGGCGCGGCAAATCGGGCCGTTTGTAGCGCAGCCAGATGACGCCCGCGCACACAATGATGAACGCGCTGAAGGTTCCGATGTTGACCAGCTCGAGCAGCGCGTCCAGCGGAACCACGAACGCCAGCGCCGCAACGCTGATGCCGGTGACGATCGTCATGCGAGCCGGGGTCTTGAAACGCGGATTGATGGCGGCGACGGCCGGCGGCAGCATGCGGTCGCGCGCCATCACGTAGAAGATGCGGCTCTGACCGAGCAGCGACGTCAGCGCGACCGAGGTCGTTCCGGCGATGATGCCGATCGTGATGATCGCGTCGACGAGCGGGCTGTGGAGCGGCGCGATCGCCGCCAGCAGTGCGGCGTTTTGATCGACGTGCTGCCAGGGCACGATCCCGACCAGCACGACCGCCACCGCGCAGTAGATGACGGTGCCGATCGCCAGCGACCCGAGCACGCCGACCGGCACGTCGACCTTGGGATTGCGGGTCTCTTCCGCGGTCGTCGTCGCGGTGTCAAAGCCGATGTAGCTGAAGAAGACGAGCGCGGCGGCCGGCACGATGCCGGTGCCGTTTGCGCCGAACGCGATCGTGCCGAAACCGAGCGGTGCGAACGGAATCAGATTGGCCGGATGAAACAGCGAGAGGCCGACGATCACGAACACGACGAGCGCGCCGATCTTGATGATGACGAAGGTGTTGTTGCTGGTCGCCGTTTCCTTGATGCCGATCACCAGCAGCGCCGACAGCGCCAAAATGAAGAGCGCTCCGATCACGTCGACCGTCGTTTTCGAGGGGTCGAAACTCCAAAACGCCCACCACGCGCCGGCGTGTTCCCAATGGGCCGTTTGCGCCCAGCCCGGCAGGGCCACGTTCCAGAGCGTGTGCGCCGCGGCTTGCACCGATGAAGAGAACGCCGATGCGACGGGTGCCGCGCTCACGGCGTACTCGAGGATCAAGTCCCAACCGATGATCCAGGCGACGAGCTGACCGAGCGTTGCATATGCGTAGGTGTACGCGCTGCCCGCGATCGGAACGATCGCCCCGAGTTCGGCGTAGCACAGCGCCGCGAACATCGAAGCCAGCCCCGCGAGCACGAACGCCACGATCACCGCCGGGCCGGCTTTGGCGACGCCTGAGCCGATCGTCGTGAAGATCGACCCGCCGATCATCGTGCCCAGGCCGATCGCGATCAGGTCGCGCCCACCGAGGACACGCCGCAGACCGCTGCGATGTTCCTGGGCTTGCAACGCCTCGACCGAGGTCCGGCGCACGAGCCGCGCGAGGAACCCGTCCATCATCTCGGGCGAGGTGCGACGAGGGCGAGTCGGATTCATGCAACCCGCGCGCGGGGCAGAGCGTTGTCTGTTGCGGCGCGCCGCCGCAAGCGCTGCCGCAAGCGAGCATGAAAACAATTTCCGCACCGGCGGCGCCGGCCGCAGCGCCGCGTCCCGTAACCGCACTTGCTCCGGGTGCACAAGCCGACGTCACCGAGTACGGCCTGCGCCGGGTGCTGATCGTCGCCGGCGTCATGGCCGCGGCGCTGATGCAGACGCTGGACTCGACGATCACCAACGTCGCGCTGCCGACGATTCAAGGCAATCTCGGCGCGAGTCAGGACGAAGCGACGTGGGTCATCACGGCCTACGTGATCGCGGCGATCGTGATCATCCCGCTCACGCCTTGGCTGATGGGTCGCTTCGGACGGCGCAACTACTTTCTCGTTTCGATCGTCGGCTTTACGCTGGCGTCGATCCTGTGCGGGACGTCGGAGTCGCTGCCGGCACTCATCGCTGCGCGCGCCGTGCAGGGCGCGTTCGGCGGCGGCCTGCTCACGATGGGACAGTCGATCATGCGCGACACGTTTCCACCCTCGCAGCTCGCTGCGAGCCAGGGCATTTTCGCGATCGGCGCGATCATGGGACCGACGCTCGGTCCACCGCTGGGCGGGTATCTGGTCGACAACTTTTCGTGGAACTGGTGCTTCGAGATCAACATCCTGCCGGGCATCTTCTCGGTGGCCGTGTTGTTCTTGCTCTTGCGCGACCCGAACAAAGCCAACCGCACGCCGGTGGACGCGGTCGGCCTCGCGCTCTTGGCGGTCGGGCTCGCCTCGTTGCAGTACATCGTCACCGAGGGCGAGCAGAACGATTGGCTCAACGATTCCACCATCGCGACGATCGCCGTGGTCTGCGTGGTCGCACTCGCCACGTTCGTGTGGTGGGAGTTGACGCAGACCGAGAATCCGGTCGTGGACTTGCGCATCCTGCGCAATCGCAGCGTCTGGGCCGGTTCGGTGCTGGCGCTCTCGCTCGGCGTCTCGGTCTTCGGGGCGAGTTACGTCTTGCCGCAGTTCACGCAAGGCTCGCTCGGCTACACGCCGACGCTCAGCGGGCTGTTGTTCGTGATGCGGGCGCTGCCGATCGCCTTGATCACGCCGGTTGCGGTGCGCCTCACCGGGAAGATCGATCCGCGCTACATGCTCGGCGCGGGCTTTGTGTGCGCGAGCGTGGGGACCTATCTGCAAGCCCGCATCACGGTGCCCACGGCTTCGTTCTGGGATTTTTTGTTGCCGCTGGCGCTGACCGGGGTCGGGTCGGCGCTTTTGTGGATCCCGCTTTCGGTCGCCGTCCTCAGCTCCACGACCCCGCGCGAAGGCCCCAAAGCCGCCGCATTCGTACAACTCGCGTTGCAGCTCGGCGGCTCGATCTCGGTCGCCATGCTGGCCGTGATCCTGCACGCGCGCGAGTCGTTCCACTCGACGATCATCGGCAGCGGGCTGACCGCGGCCAACCCGCAGGTGCAGCAGTTCCTGCTGCACTCGCCGCTCGGCCAACTCGCGCAGCTCGACTACGCGCAGTCGGCGATCATTTCGTTCGCTGACGTGAACTACGCGACTGCGCTGTTGAGCTTGCTTTGCATTCCGCTGATCTTTTTGATCCGGCCGAGAAAAGCCGCCGCCCCGGTCCATCTCGAAGTCGAGGCGGCGTGAGCGAAGCGGGATACGTGCGCAACGGCCGGCGCACGACCTACGAAAACCGCTGGCTGCGCTTCGAAGCGCACGACATCGTGCATCCGAACGGGCAACCGGGCGAACATGGCGTCGTCGTCACGCCGCGTTCGAGCGCGGTCGTCGCGCTGGACGGCGACGACGTCGTGCTCGCGCGGCAAGCGCGCTATGCCGTCGACCGCGTGGTGTTGGAGATCGTCAAAGGGGGCGCCGAGGCCGGGGAGGCCCCGCGCGCCGCGGCGCAGCGCGAACTGCGCGAGGAGTTGGGCATCGAGGCGGCCCGCTGGGACGATCTGGGCATCATTTACGAGATTCCCTCGATCATGCAAGAGCCGGTTTCGCTCTTTCTCGCGCGCGACTTGAAGGCGGTCGCGAGCGCTCCCGAAGACGTCGAGACGATCGTCGCCGTGCGGATGCCCTTGCGCGACGCGCTGCGCGCCGCCGGCCGCGGCGAAATCGCCGACGCGGTCACCGCCGCCGCCTTGTTGCGCGCCGCTCAACGCCTCGAGGACGAGTGGATTCACGTTCCGTGAATCCTTCGCGTTCGGCCTTCGGCCGAGCCGCCCGCCTCAGTCAGGCGGCGGCTGCGTTGCGGCGTTCCAAAGGTGTTCGGGTTGGTCGAGCACGGCATTGATCCAGCGCGACCACACGAACAGCGCGTCGGACAAGCGGTTGACGTAGCGCACGACGTCATCGGAGACGGCTTCGCGCTCGCGCAGCGAGATCAGGCGGCGCTCGGCGCGTCGCGCGATCGTTCGTGCCAGGTGCAGGAACGCGCCGGGATACGAACCGCCCGGAAGGATGAAGGTATCCAGCGCTGCGAGATCGCTCTGGGCTGCGTCGATCGCCCGTTCGAGGGCGGTCGCATCGGCCGCCGTGATCAGCGGCATCCCCTCCCAGCGGTCGCCCGGGAGCGTCGCCAGATCGCTGCCGAGGTTGAAGAGCGCGTCTTGCGTCCACGCGAGCCACGCGTCGAGCCGGTGGACGACGCTCAGCGCGCGGGCGATGTCCTGGACCTGCCGGGTGCGCCCGACCTCGGCCAGCGCGGTGCGCGCGATCCCGATCGCGCTCGAGAGCTCGTCGATGCACCCGTAGGCCTCGATGCGGAGATCGTCCTTGCGGACCCGTTGGCCGCCGGCGAGACCGGTCGTCCCGTCATCGCCGGTACGGGTGTAGATTCGGGTCAGTTTGGGCATCAGTTAAAGCGCTTCGCCGCAAGCATGCGGAGGCTTCCCGTTAGGAGAATTTCATGGGCCGCAAACTGACCGCCGTTTTCGCGACCGCGCTGTTCGCGTCGTTGCCGATCGCCACGCTCGCCCAGCTGGCGCCGGGCACGACCCTGACCGGAAACATCGACCAGAACCTCAGTTCCAACCACGCCTATGCCGGCGAACCGATCACGATCTCGCACGTCGGTTCGTCCAACGGCCAGATCCGTGGGGCCACGATGTACGGGCACGTTTCGGGCGTGCGGGCGGCGGGCCAGGGGACGCCCGGCAAGATCACGCTGGCGTTCGACAAAGTCGCGACTCGCTCGGGTGCGGTCTACCAGATTAGCGGCTACGCCTCGCACGTCGACGTCCAAACGAAAAACAACACGCTCAAAGAAGTGGGCGGCGCGGCGGCCGGCGCACTGGTCGGCGGTCTGCTCTTCCACGGTGTCGGGGCGTTGGTCGGTGCTGCCGGCGGCGGTCTGCTGGCCAAGAACAATCGCCAGGACGTGAACATTCCGCAAGGCTCGAGCGTGAGCGTCGAGGTCGTCCGTTCGCGCCGCCAGTCGTAATCGCGCACCAAGAGCGTTCGCGCGTTATCGAAGGACGAGGGAGGGCACCTGAGAATCGGGTTGGGTCGTGCCCGAACTCGTTCGTGATGTCCCACCCAAAGCCGACGACCTCTCCGAGTGGTATCAGGCCATCTGTTACCGCGCGGAGTTGGTCGCGCAAGCACCGGTGCGCGGTTGCCTCGTGCTGCGGCCCTACGGGTACGGTCTGTGGGAACGCCTGCAAGCCGAGTTGGACCGGCGGTTCAAAGAGACGGGCCACGAGAACGCCTACTTCCCGCTGCTGATTCCCGAATCGCTCTTGGTGCGCGAGGCCCAGCACGTCGAGGGGTTCGCACCGGAGGTCGCGTGGGTTACCGAGGGCGGCGGCGAGCGGCTGACCGAGCGGCTCGCGATCCGCCCGACCTCGGAAGTGATCATCGGGACGATGTATGCCGAGTGGGTACAGTCCTACCGCGATCTGCCGATCCTCATCAACCAGTGGGCGAACGTCGTGCGCTGGGAAAAGCGCACGCGGCCGTTTTTGCGCACGCTCGAGTTTCTGTGGCAAGAGGGGCACACCGCGCACGCCACCGAGCAGGAGGCCGCCGAAGAAGTCGCGCGGATGCTCGACGTCTATCGCGACGTGGCTGAGAACGTCGCCGCGGTTCCGGTGTATTGCGGTGAAAAGAGCGCGAGCGAACGCTTTGCCGGTGCCAACCACACCTACTCGATCGAAGCGCTGATGCCGGACGGCAAAGCGCTGCAAGCCGGGACCTCGCACGAACTCGGCCAGAACTTCGCGCGCGCCTACGACATCTCGTTCCAGGCGGAAGATCAGACCCAGCAGTACGTGTGGACGACATCGTGGGGGATGTCGTGGCGCATGCTCGGCGCCCTGATCATGGTCCACGGCGACGACCGCGGACTGCGCATTCCGCCCAAGATGGCGCCGGTCGAGGTCGTGATCGTGCCCATCGTGCGCGGCGACGGCACGGCCGTGCTGGCTGCGGCGCGCGCGCTGTACGCTGCGTCTAAGCAAGCGGGTCTGCGCGTCAAACTCGACGACCGCGAGGGGCAATCGCCGGGCTTCAAGTTCAACGAGTGGGACATGCGCGGCGTGCCGCTGCGTATCGAGATCGGCGCGCGCGATCTCGAGGGCGGGGTCGCGACGCTGGTCCGCCGCGACCGCGCGTTCAAGGAAGAAGGCCAGAAACGCACCGTGCCGCTCGATGCGATCGTGGCGTCGATTCCAGCGGTGCTCGACGAGATCCAAGCGACGCTGTTCGCACAAGCCAAGGCGTTCTTGGAATCGCACACGATCGCGACCGGGGACCGCGCGGAGTTCTTGCGGCTGCTCGAAGAACGCGCCGGGATGATCGACATCGCGTGGTGCGAGCGCCCCGCATGCGAAGCCGCCATCAAAGAAGCGACGAGCGCGACCTCGCGCAACTTGCGCCGGCCCGCGCGCAGCGCGACGTGCGTCGCGTGCGGCGAACCGGCGACGGCCCAGGCTTACTTTGCGCAAAGTTATTAGCCTGATCGGGGCAGGCGCGGCGCTCACCCTCGGCCTCGTTCCGATGCTCGCGACCGCAGCCGACTATCGCGCCGAAGGGCGGTCCACGGGCGGGGATCGCGCGACGGCGGTGCGCGTGGCGCATGCGCTGCTGGCCCGGCCGCTCGATCTGCAACTCACGCGCGTGCGCTGCGAGCGCGTCGGCGGCGCCGGCTTTTGCGGCTTGACGCTTTCGGGGGTGAAGTTTCGCCGCCGGGTCGAGTTGCCCGCATTCCGGGGTGAGGTCGACGGGCTCGTTCGCGGTGCGTTCGCCGTCGATGCCACGATCGTCGAGGTCGACCTCTGGGTGACGGTGCCGGCGGACGCGGGGGAAGGCGCGGTCGTGAGCGGCGACTTCGCGCTGCCGTCGTCGCGGACGGTCTTTGCGACGACCGTGCCGCGAGCGCTCGCCAACGCTCCGAGCGAGAACGCGAACGTGTTCTGGGATCCGACGTTTCGCAGCAAAATCGCGCGCGGGTCGAGCGGATGATCCGCGAGAGCCTGCTGCCCGGCGGCGTTCGGCTCCTCACCGAGCTGATGCCGCACGTTCGCTCGGCGACGCTGGGCGTCTTCGCCGAGGTCGGCTCGTCCGAAGAGCCGCGCGAACGGCGCGGGATCTCGCACTTGCTCGAGCACATGCTCTTCAAGGGCACGAAGCGGCGCAGCGCGCTGCGCATCGCCGAAGAGATGGACGCCGTCGGCGGCAACCTCAACGCCGCGACCGACAAAGAACTGACCGTCTTCTATGCGCACGTGATGGACAAACATCTGCCGGTGGCGGTCGACGTGCTCTCCGACATGTTCTTGCACTCGGTGCTCGACGCGGACGAGCTGCGCAAAGAGCGCGAGGTCGTGCTCGAAGAGATCAAGATGTACGACGACTCGCCCGACGACGTCATCAACGATACGTTCGCGCGCACCCTCTGGCGCGGCGCGAACCTGGGCGATCCGACGATCGGTTTCGCCTCGACCGTCGCGGCGATCGATCGCGAGGTTCTCGCCGCGTGGCAACGCGAGCGCTACGCGCCGGGAACGGTATTGATCGCCGCCGCCGGTAACGTCGATCACGACGAGCTCGCGGCGCACCTCGGCGAAGCCTTCGCGGGCTTCAGCGGGGGTGCCGTCGCGCCCGCGCCGGAAGCGCCGGTCTTTCACGCCGCGGTCAACGTGACGCACGACGACACCGAACAAGCGTACCTGATGCTCGGCATGCCGGGGCTTTCGCTGAACGACGAGCGGCGCTACGCGCTCTCGGTGCTCGACACGATTCTCGGCGGCGGGATGTCGAGCCGGCTGTTTCAAGAAGTGCGCGAGGTTCGCGGCCTGGCCTACGAGGTCGCCTCGTTCCAGCAGGCGTATCGCGCCGCCGGTTTGTTCGGCGTCAGCGCGGGAACCTCGCCCGAGCGCGCGCAGGAGTGCATCGACGTGATCGTCGATCAGATCGACCGCCTCGTCGACGAGGGCGTGACGATCGAAGAAGTCGTGCGCGCGCGCGAACATCTCAAGGGGAACATGACGCTGGCGCTCGAGAGCACGTCCAGCCGCATGTCGCGGCTGGCGCGCAATGCGATCGTCCACGGGCGCCAGATCTCGGCGGAAGAAGTCGAAGAGCGCTTCGATGCGGTCGGCGTCGCGGACGTGAACGCGCTCGCCCGCGAACTCCTGACGCACGATCGCGGTCTGTGCGTGCTCGGACCGCTCGGTCCCGACGCGGTCCGCCTGCGCCGGCCAAACGCGGTCTGACTCATGGCCGACATCGCACTCTGGTCGTGGCAACTCATCGGGGCGATGATCTTGAACGGCTTCGTGCAAATGGCGGCGGTCGGAGCGTTCGCGGCCCGCATCGCCGGCGTCACGACCAAACGCATCGCGATCTCGATCTCGCTCTTCTCGCTTTTCGCGACCGCCAGCCGGCTGGCGAATATGTTCTACGCTCCGCTGCTCGGCACGATCTCCGACCGCGCCGGCAACGCGGTCAGCGTCGCCATTGCCGCCGGCTCGCGGGCGTTCGCCGCGCCCGAACTCGCGCAGTTCGAATTTCAGCTCCGGTTGATCGTGCTGGCCGGCACCGTGGGAACGTTGATCGGCGCGATGTTCTTGCCGACGTTCGAATATCTGTTCGTGCGCGGCATCGGCTCGTTCGAGCGCTTGGACTCGGTGCCGAAGGCGCTGACCCGGATGTTCGATCCGCGCGTCGCGGGCGACGTCGTGCGCTCGTTCCGGCTGCCGCGTCCGGGGCGCTGGAGCCAGTACCGGCTCTCCAGCGTGCCGCCGAAGCTGCTGTTTTGGAATACCGTGCTGTATTCGGTCTATTCGATCGGCGTGGTTGCGGCGGTTTACGCCAGCGTTCGGGAACCGGCGCTGGCCCGCACCGCCACCCTGCTCTCGGGAATCGTCAACGGGATCGGTACGGTGGCCTTCACGTTGTTCGTCGACCCGACCGCGGCCGGCATCGTCGACTCGGCGGTACACGGCAAGCGAACCATCGAAGACGTTCGCTCGATGGTGTTCTGGTTGACCGTCACCATGGTGCTCGGCACCCTGCTCTCGCAAGTGCTGCTCTATCCCGCGACGCTGGTCATCGACGTCGCGGCAAAACTCGTCCATCGATGATGCGGAGGTTCATCGTGCACCGTCTCGTCCTGGCCCTACTCGCAGCGAGCCTGCTCGCAACGACCGGCTGCGCATCGTCAATATCGAGCTGGATCGTGCAAACCCGCAACCATCAAGGCGACGTCGCGCTCGATCACGGGAATTCCGCCGATGCCTCGATCGCCTACCAACTGGCGTTGCGGGTGGATCCCGCCAACACCCACGCGCGGGCGGGCCTCGTCGGCGTGCAGGCGCGCATCGCGCAGGGGCTCTTCACCGCCTCGCGCTTCGACGATGCCGTGCGGGCGCTCGGGGTTGCGAACCGCTATGCGCCGGGCGACGCGCGCATCGAGGCCTTGCGCGTGCAGATCGAGCAGGCCGAAGTCAAGCGCGACATCGTGGTCTCGAACTACCCGGCGTATCGCGCGACCGGCGCCGGCTTGCGGAACTCGTTCGTGCAGTTGCGCGCCCAGGCGGAGGACATCGCCGCCACGCTGCACCGCTTCGACTACACCTACGACTCGAGCGAGCTGACGCAGGCGATTCAGCAGAGCTACGAGCTCAACGCGCAGGTCACGCGCCTCACCGACCGCTTGATCCAGTACCGCCAGCTCGTCGATTCCGGCATGCCGGAGAACGCGGATACCGCGATCACTCCGCCGGCTTCGCTGCTGCCGTTGCCGTGACGGAGGCGTCCGCGGACGGCTCGATGATCGACGATGTGGTCCGGCAAGGCATCCTCGCGGTTCCGGCGCCGACGGAGAAAGTCGTCGTGTTCGCCAGCCGTCCGGAAACGTACCGCGCGCTGCTCGCCGGCCGGCGGGATGTGCGCGTACTGGCCATCGGCGACGCAACGAGCGTGCCGCACGGCTGCGCCACCGTCGTCGTTGAGGGCATCGATGACGTCGAAGACCCGCTCGCGCTCTTGCGGGCGATCGCGCCGGTGGGCTCGGCGGTGCGGGTCATCGCGCTCGTCGCGAACGCGGCCTTCGCTCCGGCGCTCGATGCGTTCATCGCGGGTGGGCTCCTCGCCGGCGGCCATGCCTACGTGGAAAGCGAGTTGACACCGCTGTTCGAAGCTGCGGGCCTGCGGATGGAGTCGATCACGCCGGTCTTCGGCGGCGTGCCGGGAAGCCCGGCGTTGCCGACGGACCTCTCGACCGGGCGCGTGAAATTTCGCGTCGACACCGCCGACGTTCTCGCGCGGCTGCACGTTGCCGCCTACATCGCGATCGCGCGGACCCCGTGATCTTCGACTGCTTCACGTTCTTCAACGAGTTCGACCTCCTCGAAATGCGCTTGTCGCTGCTCGAAGACGTCGTCGACCGCTTCGTACTCTGTGAGGCGCCGTTCACGTTTCGCGGAACGCCGAAGCCGCTCTTTTATGCGGAAAACGCAGCCCGCTTCGCGCGCTGGCGCGAGCGGATCGTGCACCTCGTGTACCCGGCGGAAGCGAACGAGAATCCGTGGGCCAACGAGTGGGGCCAGCGCGCCTTTCTCACCAACGCCCTGCGCGGCGGCAACCCGCGCGACATCGTGTTGATCGGCGACGTCGACGAAATTCCCCATCCGAAAAACGTCGCCCGGACGGCGCCGCCGGGCCGGATCCTCGGCCATCGGCAACGCTACGCCGTCGGCTACTTCAATCGCGTGGTCACGGATCGGGGCTGGGTCGGCACGCGAGCGATCCGGCTCGGCGACATTCCGCAGTACGGCACCCTGGCGGAGGTCCGCAAGGGCGCAAGCGAGGACCTCGAGTGCGTCGAGGGCGGCTGGCACTTTTCATCGCTCGGCGGGCCCGCTGTGTTTGAGACGAAGATGCATTCCTACGCGCACAAAGAGCTCGACATCCCGTACTACACCGACCGCCGGCGATTGGAGACCGAGTTCGCGTCGGGGCACTATGCCCAGTGGCGCCCGCTCGAAGACGACGCTCCGGCCCTGTTTCGCGAGCCGCGCTGGGCTGCGTACGTCTGGGAAAAGCCGGCCGAGGAGGCGGACGAAGCAGCGCAGCAGCTCGCCCACGCCCACGGCTGTTTTGCCTACGTCCCGGACGCTGTCCGTGCCGTTGCGGCCGTCACCGACGAGACCGCCCTCTGGTCGCAGGCCGGTGCCGCGCGCTTCGGCGCGGCCTTCGCCGGCGCGCGCGAAACGCTCGACGAAGCGCTGCGCGGGCTCGCGGCGGAATCTTGGATCGTGATCGACGGGCTCGAGCGACTCTCCGCGAACGACCTCGCCGCCGTTCGCGCGCGCCGTCTCCACGTCGTCGCGTACGCGCGCAACAGCCGTTCCCACGACGCCGTCGAGCGTGTGATGCGGGGCGAGCCGTTTCCGCGCGGCCGGACCGTCGGCCTTGCCGAGACGCGCGGTCTCGTCGGCGGGGCGGGATTTGCGCTCGAGCGCTGCGATGCGGCCTCGTCGCGCTGGATCTTCGCGCCGGCGGACATGTTTCCGGCCGAAGGCCGCTTCGAACGCTTTTTCCCGCCCTTCCGGCTGATGGCCACGACGCGCGACGAGCTCGTGGCGTTCCTCTCGCACGCCTTCGTCCTGGTGTTCTCCGCGCCGTAGTGGATCAGGCTGCCGGCGCCGGACGGAGTTCGTGCGTCTTTTCGCGGCGGCGGAATTCTTGCCAGCGTTCCTCCGCGCCGGGCAGCACCTTGCTCGAGTCCGTCTCGTACACCGGCCACGCCGCCTTCGGATCGAGCAGCGGGAAGCGCTCGAGCCAGTGTGCGAGTTCCACGTTGCGGGCCAGCCGCTTCGGTTCGACCGCGATGAAGTAGCGCGCGCCTTTGCGGATCGCGCTCTGTTCGTCGAACGGCGTCCAGAGGTACGGATCCTCCATCCAGCCTTTGCGATCGATGTAGTACATTAGCGATGGGTCGTAGTGGCCGATGACGATCAGCGCGCCGGGGGCGAGCGTCTTGTTCAGCGCGAGCGAGCGCACGTAGACGTTCTTGCTCCAAACGTAATACGGCGCGATCTCGCGCCGGTCGACGTACAGCGCGCCGAGCCACAGCACGGCGAGGGCGGCAACGGCGCCGGCGCGCGTCCGCGCCGTCGTGCCGAAACGCTCGATGACGCGCGCGATCAGGTTGCCGCCCACCAGCGCGCCCAGCGGAAGCAGCGGTAAGAGGTAGTAGTCGACGCGCTCGACGGTCACGACGACGTAGGTGTACATCAAACCGCCGGCGAGCCAGCCCCAGAGCACGGCGTCGGCCTTCGAGCGCAAGCGGATACAGAATCCGGCGACCAGCAGCAGCACGCCCGGCGGCCCGAGCATCGTCGTCGCCAGCATCCGCAGCGCCTTCACGAAGTCGATCGCCTTGCGCTCGAAACCGCCGGGCGACGTGAACGCCGCGACCAACGACGGGATGACGTGCAAGCGCAGGATGCCGCTGGCCCAGTGCCACTCCGCGTGCGCCGCCACGTAGGGCCCGTAGAGCGCGAGCGGCACGAGCGATGCAACGAGCACGGCGAGGGCCGGCGGGCGCCAGCGGCCAACCAGCAGCGCCGCCGCCGGGATCAGCGCCAGCAGCGCGACTTGCTTGGCGAGAAAGGCCGCTGCCAGCAGCCCGCCGGCAACGATGCCGCCGCGCCAACCAGCCTGCCCTGAGCCTGTCGAATGGGGAGCCTGCCCTGAGCCTGTCGAAGGGTCGACGATCCAGCGCGACCACGCGTACAGCGCGGCGACGAGGAAGAAGACCATCGCACCGTCGGGCTGGAACGTGCGCGAGTAGTAGATGCCCCCGGGAAAGATCGCGTAGAGCGCCATCGCGGCGACGCCGGCGAGCGGGCTCGCAAAGAGCCAACGGGCGAAAAAACCGATGACGCCGATCGTGCCGACGCCGAACGCGATCGCGATCAGCCGGCCGAAGACTTCGTGGATGCCGAACAGCTTGTAGGCGATCGCCGCCAGGTAGGGGACGATCTGCAGTTCCAGCTCGACGTAGTTCGGCGGTGCGCCGTTGTACTCGGTTTGCGGGTAGAGAATGTTGAAGTTCAACCGGGCGAAGTTGCGCGCGATCGCGGCGGTGTCGCCCTGTCGCCAGCCCGGGTGGTCGAGCAGCGGGTTATGCAGGCCCTGGAGCCGCAACAGGAGGCCGATGGCGCACAGCGCGACGACGCCGATGCACCACCGGTGCCGCGCGCTCAGTCGGCCGAACGAAACGTCCAATATTTGTTGACGAAGAAGTTCACGACGATCGCGGCGCAGGTCGAGACGAACCACGTCTTGTGGCCGTGACCGAGCCACGGCGCAACCGCGGCCGACACGAGCAAGCCGACGATGAGCGCCAATACGGAGACCGTCATGAACGAGAGGCCTTCGCGCCCGACGTGTCCGGTCGAGCGGAACGTCCAGGCGCGATTGAGAAAGTAGTTCGAAACGCCGCCGGACAGAAACGCGATCGAGTAGATCACGTTATACGGTCCGGTCTGTGCGTGATTGGGCACCACGCGCTGCAGCAAGGTGAACACGACGAGGTTCACGACGAACCCCGACGCGCCCACGACGCCAAACTTCACGAATTGGCGAACCCCGCGCTTCTGCGTGAGGCGCTCCATGAGCGTCGATTGGCTCAAGCGACCCAGTACCAATCCGCGAACAGAACCGTGAACAAGCCCAGCAAGGGCAGCGAGAACGCAACGATGATGTTGTTGACGGTCGGCTTCGCGCCCCACAGGCCGAACAGCGCGAACATCGGGAAGAGCACGAGCGCGAAGCGCGGCATGCTCATCAGGCTCGACGTCGAGAGCGGCACGAGGATCGAAACCACCATGTAGGCGATGTACGATGCGCGCAGGCGCCGGAAGCCGAGCACGAGCACGCCCACCATCAGTACGGTGAAGGTGACTTCGAGCAATTGGTTGGCGACCGTCTGCGGCGGATAGTTCCCGGAGATCATGCGAATGCCATGGATGAAGCTCACCCACGGGGGCGCGAGGTACCGCCCCCAGTGGGCCTGCACGTGCGAGAAATAGAGCGGGTCGCCGCGCAGCACCCACAGGTACGCCATGTACGAGCCGAGGCCCAGCGGCACCAGGGCAAGGCCGGCCAGCGGCTTGATCGCCGTGTCGAGCGGCCACTTGAACCAGTCGCCGCGCGACTCGTAGAGCGCGACGCCCCACTCGATGAGGAAGGGCACGACCAGCAGCACGCCTTCGACGCGCGTGAGCGCGGCCAGGAAACCGCACCCGCCCGCGATGAGCCAGCGCCGCTCGCGGATGTAGTAGAACGACGCGATCGACAGGCACAGGAAGAGCGATTCGGTGTAGACCGCCGAGAAGAAGATCGCCGTCGGAAAAATCGATACGTAGAAGATGGACCGGTGCGCGACCTGCCGGGTGAACTCGTGTTCGACCAGCTTGTAGAGGTAAAGCAGCGCGAAGAAGCTGGCCGCGTTCGAGATCAACAGGCCGGCCAGCAAATGGTTGCCGGTAAAGCCGCCGGCGAACCAAATCAGGAGCGGATAGAGCGGGAAAAACGCCGGTTCGGTTCCGGAATAGCCGTTGGTCGCGATGCCGATGTAGTGTTCGGCATCCCAGCGACCCCAGACGGCGAGCAGCGGGTTCTCGGAGGCGGCAAAGTGGACGCCGGCGCGCTGTCCCACAATGACCGCCGCCAGCTCGGCGATGATGATGATCGGCACGCGCGTCACGACGAAGGTCACCAGCACGTCGCGAATCGTGGCGTTGAAGCGCGCCGCGACCAGCAGCTTTATGACGCCGAACAACGCGATGGCCAGCGCGACGGTACGTCCTTGGGTGCTCAAGCCGCCCGGCGCCGCGAGGATCATCCAGAGCAGAATGAGGGCCGACCACGAGGGCACGTCCCAGCGCAGCGCGACGCCGTACGAGACGTCGGTTCGGAGCGCGAAGTAGCGCGCGTAGGCGTCCCACAAGGCGAGCGCGAGCAGCGGCCCGGCGATCAGCGCGAGCAGCAAGCTCGCTTCGAGTAGCAGCGCCCGGTGCGGACCGTGGGTGAGATAGACGTACCAACTGAAAAAGCCCGCGCTCGCTCCGGCGCAGGCGACCGTGACGACGGCCGGCCATCCGGCGGCTTCGATCAGTTGGTGGCGCCGGGAACGCGCGGCGTTGCCCACAAACGCGAGATTCACGGGCTTGCGTCTTAGCGCGCCCCCAAAGGGGCGCCTGCAAGGGTTCGCACTCCTTCGGAGTCCGAACCCACCTCGGCTTCGCCTCGTCAGGGGATGAACAGGCCTGGTGCACGGGAAAGAGACCGTGATGCAAACGCCATCCGCTCGCATGCCGGTCGACACGCTCGACTTCGTCAAGGTCACCGAGGCGGCGGCCCTGGCCGCCTCGCGCTGGATGGGCCGTGGCGAGCGCGACATCGCCGACGGCGCGGCGGTCGAGGCGATGCGCGACACGCTCAACCTCATGGAGATCGACGGGCGTATCGTCATCGGTGAGGGCGAGCGCGACGAAGCGCCGATGCTCTTCATCGGCGAGGAACTGGGTCGCGGCGGGTTCGCGGTCGACATCGCGGTCGATCCGGTTGAGGGGACGAACCTCGTCGCCAACGGCCTGCCCAACTCGATCGCCGTCATGGCGCTTTCCGAACGCGGCGGTTTGCTGCACGCGCCCGATTCCTACATGCAGAAGCTTGCCGTCGGCCCGAAGGCTGCGCCGTACGTTCACATCGACGCGCCGGTAGCCGAGAATCTCCAAGCGGTTGCCAACGCCCTCGAGCGGCCGATCAACGACGTCACGGTCGTGATCCTCGACCGGCCCCGGCACGCCGATCTCATCTCCGCGGTGCGGTCGGCCGGTGCGCGCATCAAGCTGATTTCGGACGGTGACGTCGACGCGGCGATCGCGGCCGCCGTCGAGGGGACCGGCATTCACGTTGCGATGGGGACCGGCGGCGCGCCGGAGGGTGTACTGGCCGCGGCCGCGCTCAAGTGCCTCGGCGGCGGCTTTATGGGGCGGCTCAAGCCGCGCAGCGCTGAAGAGGCCGAGCGCGCGAAGGGGATGGGGTTCGGCGACCTCGACCGCGTGCTGACGATGGACGACTTGTGCAAGGGCGAAAGCATCATCTTCGTCGCGACCGGCATCACCGATGGCGACCTCGTGCGCGGCGTCCGGTTCATGGGCAACCAAGCGCGCACGCATTCGATCCTGATCGAAGGTACCACCGGAACCGTCCGGTTCATCGAGAGTGTCCATCGTCTTGGGGCGAAACCGCACCGCCGTCCGTGAGCGGGGGTTCTGCCCTGGGGAATAGCGTGCAAAACCAGTTCGATTTGATCGTCGTCGGTGCCGGCTCCGGCGGATACGCCGCCGCACGGACGGCGCGGGATTTGGGCGCGTCGGTGGCCCTGGTCGACCGCGGACCGCTCGGGGGCCTGTGCATCCTGCGCGGCTGCATGCCGTCCAAGACGCTGATCGCCACCGGCGACATCGCCCACGAGGTGCGGAACGCGCACGAACTGGGGGTGCATTCGAGCGCGCCCACGGTCGACTTTGCCGCCGTGATGGCGCGCAAGCGCGCGATCATCGGGGGCTTCACCGATTACCGGGTCGCGGGCATCGAAACGTTCCCCGTCTTTGCGGGCGAGGCCGCGTTCGAGTCGCCGCACAAACTGCGCGTCGGCTCCGACGTGCTCGAAGGCAAGTCGTTCGTCATCGCCACCGGCAGCTCGATCGTGCCGGCAGTGTTTCCGGGCCTGGCTGAAACCGGCTACATCGAGAGCGACGAAGCGCTCGAACTCGACGCGCCGCCGAAGTCGCTGATCGTTCTCGGGGGCGGTTACGTCGGCAGCGAACTCGGGCAGTTCTACGCGCGCATCGGCGTGCCGACGACGATCCTCATCCGCTCGAACCAGTTGCTCACCGATGAAGACACCGACGTCGGCGAGGGGCTGACGGAATACTTCCGGGCGGAAGGCATCCCCGTCGAAACACGGGCCCGCGTCAGCGCGGTCAGCCGGGGTGACGCCGGCCTTAAAATGGTGCGCTACGAAAAAGACGGCGTCGAGAAGACGCTCGCCGCGCACGAGATTTTCTACGCGCTCGGCCGCGTGCCGACGGTGGCCGGCTTGAATCTCGAGGCCGCCGGGGTCGCGTATCACGCCATGACCGGCATCACGATCGACGATACGATGCGCACCTCGCAAGCGCACGTCTTCGCCGTGGGCGACGTTACCGGCCGCTTTCCGCTCGTGCACATCGCCATCCAACAAGGCGAGCTCGCGGCGCGCAACGCGATTGCGGGCGCGAACGAGCGCGTCGATTACAGCCTCTCGAAGACGCACACGATCTTCACCGATCCGCAAGTCGCAATCGCCGGCGAGACGGAAAAAGAACTGCAGCGCGCAAGAACGCCGTACATCGTGGCGAGCTACCCGTTCAACGATCACGGCAAAGCGATTTCGATCGGCAAGACCAAGGGGTTCGTCAAGATGATGGCCGACCCGGTCGACGGCCGCATCCTCGGGGCCGCGATCCTGGGTCCGGACGGTTCGGATCTGATCCACGAAATAATCGTCGCCCTCTACTACCGCTCGACCGTGTTTGATTTCGTGAAGATCCCGCATCTGCATCCGACGTTGGCGGAGATCTGGACCTACCCGGCCGAGGAATTGGTCGAAAAGATCACTGCGGAGCGCCCGCTCGCGATCGCCCGATGAAACGCCGGTCTTTCTCACAAGTCTCGATTGACGAGCCGAAGGCGAGGTGGCTTCGGGCTCCGCAGGAGCGCGAAGCCTGATGAGTTTCGAGGTCGCGCTGGTCCAGTTCAAGCCGCACAAGGGCGACCTTGACGGGAATCTCGCCGCGCTGCGCGGCGTTTTCGCGCAACTGCTCGCCGGTCCGGCGCCGCCCCCGCAGCTCATCGTGTTGCCCGAAGCGGCGATGACGGGGTACTTCCTCGAAGGCGGCGTGTACGAACTCTCGCTGCCGGCCGACGTTTTCGCGGCGAAACTCGACGCCCAGTGGCGCGCTGCGGGCGGCACGTCGCCCGTCGACATCGTCTGCGGGTTCTACGAGAATCGCGACGGCACGTATCACAACAGCGCGCTCTATGCAACGCTCGGCGGTGCGGGGGTCCGCGTGGTGCACGTCCATCGCAAGATGTTCTTGCCGACCTACGGCGTGTTCGACGAGGAACGCTTTCTTACGCGCGGCCGGCACCTGGATACCTTTCCAACGCCGCTCGGAGCGGCCGCGATCCTCATCTGCGAGGACGCGTGGCACTCGATCATGCCGACGATCGCGGCGCTCAAAGGCGCGCGCCTGATCATCATTCCGAGTGCCTCACCGGGGCGCGGCTTAGCCGGTGCGGGGATGCTCGAGAGCGTCGAGCACTGGCGCGCCACCGTCACCTTGATGGCGAGCGAACACGGCGTCTACGTCCTCTACGCGGGACTGACGGGGTTCGAAGGCGGGAAGGGGATGTCGGGCAGCACGTGCATCGTCTCGCCGCGCGGCGAATTGCTCGCATCGCTCGACGAATTGGCGGTGGCGATTTTGCGCGCGCCGCTCGACGGCGCGGAGATCGACCTGGCGCGCGCGACGCTCCCGCTGCTCGGCGATCTCTCGGCGGTCTTGCCCGATCTCTGGTATGACGAGGCGCTGCCGCTTCCGCGAATCGAGGTGCGGGATGCTGCCCGTCGTTGAAGCACCGCTCCATCGCATCGACGCCGCGCTGGCGATCGATGCGCCGCTGACCGAACGCTGGCTGGTCGCGTTCTTGCGCGACGAACTGATCGAACGCCGCCGCATATCCAAGGCCGTGCTCGGTTTGAGCGGCGGCATCGATTCGGCGGTCGTGGCGTATTTGTGCGCGCGGGCGTTGGGCCCCGAAAACGTGCACGCGATCCGCCTGCCGTATCGTACCTCGAGCCCCGATTCGCTGCGGGATGCCCAACGCGTCGTCGATGCGCTCGGGATCAACGTCGACACGATCGAGATCACCGCTGCCGTCGAAGGCTATTTGCAGGCCGCGGGCGACGCCGATCCGCGCCGGCGCGGCAACGTGATGGCGCGCATGCGCATGCTCGTACTCTTCGATCAATCCGCCCGCCTGGGCGCGCTGCCGATCGGCACCGGCAACAAGACGGAGCGTCTGATGGGCTACTTCACCTGGCATGCCGACGACACGCCGCCGGTCAACCCGATCGGCGATCTCTACAAGACGCAGGTCTGGGCGCTGGCGCGGCACCTCGGCGTTCCGGCCGAGTTGATCGACAAACCGCCGAGCGCCGATCTCGAGGCGAATCAAACCGACGAGTCGGACCTCGGCGTCACCTATCTGACCGCCGACCGCATCCTCGCGCAGATTCTGTCCGGGTATCGCGACGAGCAGATCGCGGCGGTCGGCTTCGACCCGCGCGAGATCGCGCTCGTGCGGCGGCGCGTCGAAGGAACGCACTGGAAGCGCCACTTGCCGACGACCGCGCTCGTCTCGGGAACGGCGATCAACGAATTCTACCTCCGTCCCGTCGACTATTGAGCGCGATGGAGCCATCCGCCGACGTGCTGCCGCCGGCGTTCTTTCCGGTGGGACTCAACATCGCGGGACGGCGCTGCATCGTGATCGGTGCGCCCGACGACCAAGAAGCGATCGAGAAAGCTCGCGATCTGCGCGAAGCCGGCGCCGAGGTGACGTGGCTGCCCGATGCCGCCGCCGTGACGGAGGCGGATGTGTCGGGCGCGTTTCTGGTGATCTCGACGCCGCAGGACGCGCGTCTTTCGGCGTGGCTGCGGCAGCTGGCTGACCGGGACCGGTTTCTGTTGTGCGCGATCGATCAGCCGGCGTTCGGGTTCGTCGCCATGCAGGCGGTCGTGAAATCGGGTCCGGCCCGCATCGCGATTTCCACCGGCGGCATCTCGCCGCGCGTCGGCGGCATTCTGCGCGCTGCATTGCAAGCGGCGCTCGACGCGAAGTTTGCGCGCTTTCTCGACGGCCTCGCGTTGCGCCGCCGGATAAGCCGCGAGTCGAGCCCCGACGATGCGGCGGCCCGCCGCGCCACGATGCTGTCCGCGGCCGAGGGTTTCGAGGTGCAGGTGCAGGTGACGTATCCCGCCTGGTTCCTCGATGAAGAGGCGCGTTGATGGCATCGGTCGAGATCGTTACGATCGGTACCGAGATTTTGCTCGGGCACTTGATCGACACGAATTCCGCCCACATCTCGCTCGCGCTGGCAGATCACGGTGTCGACGTCTACGCGAAACATTCCGTCGGCGATAACACCGAGCGTCTAGCGACGATGCTCGCCGACGCGCTCGAACGCGCGGACGGCGTGGTCACGACCGGTGGGCTCGGGCCCACCGTCGACGACCTGACGAAGGACGCGGTCGCAACCGCAGTCCACGACACCTTGGTGCCGCACGAACCCTCGCTGCGCGCGATGGAAGAACGGTTCGCCCGGCTCACCCGGCCGATGACCGCGAACAACCGCCGGCAAGCGATTCTCCCTTCGCGCGCGCACGTGATGCCCAATCCGAACGGTACCGCGCCCGGCTTCATCGCATTGCGGCCCGATGGCAAGTTCGTCGCCTGCATGCCGGGCGTGCCGCGCGAGATGAAGCCGATGCTCGCCGACCAGCTGATCCCCTGGCTCGTCGAACGCTTCGCACTCAAGAGCGCGATCTACACCAAGACCTTGCACACCATCGGCATCGGCGAGTCGGAACTCGACCGCCGCGTCGAAGACCTCTTTCGTGCGCTCGAGAACCCGAAGATCGCGATGCTCGCGCACGGCGGCCGCGTCGACGTCAAGGTGATGGCCAAAGCCCAGAGCCCGGCGCAAGCCGACGCGATGATCGAACCGGTCGCGCAGCAACTGCGCCAACGGATCGGCGCCGGCTATTACGGCGACGACGAGGTGACGCCCGGCGGCGCGATCGTGCGCGAGTTGGTGCGTCGGGGACGCACGATCGGCGTCGCGGAGTCGGTGACCGGCGGCGGCATTGCCGACAGCATCGTCGAGATGGCCGGTGCTTCGCGCGCGTTTCTGGGCGGGATCGTCGCCTACGACAACGCGGTGAAGCAAGCACTGCTCGGCGTTCGCGCCGACACGCTGGCGCAACACGGCGCCGTGAGCGAAGAAACCGCGATCGAGATGGCGCGCGGCGCGCGCGGGGCGCTGCACGTCGACTTCGCGCTGGCGACGACGGGCATCGCCGGCCCCGACGGCGGTAGCCCGGAGAAGCCGGTCGGCCTGGTGTGGTTCGCGCTGGTCGACGACGCCGGCGAGGTCACCACGCTGCGCAACACCTTCCCCGGCACCCGCAGCGACATTCGCACCCGCGCCACGATGGCCGCCCTAGCCCTCATCTGGCGCCGCCTAGAGCGCTAGCCCCCCTTTTCGTCGAGCCGCCCCACGATGTCATCCCGAGCTTGTCGAGGGACCGCCAATCAGCACGCCGATCGATTCAGGCTTCGATCATTGGCATTGGTCGTTCCGCATCTGCGGGCTGCGCGTGATCTGCTCGCTGTCAGCGTCGAAGTCTTCACTGACCCAGACGAGGCCTTCGTCGATGCCGAGTGGGCGCTTCGAGGAGGTGACGTACCGGATGATGCGCGCGGTTGGCTTGCCGGCTACGGTGATCACGACTTCTCCGACCGAGCCTTCCCGAATGGCCTCAACGAGGCGCAAAAGATGCGTCTTCGCCTCACGGATATTCAGCGGCTTCATGGATCCAGCCTAACACGGCTGAGCCAATCGTTGTCACCCCAAGCGTGGTCGAGGGGCCGCCTCAATCGCCTACCTGAGCGGCTGTCCCTCGACAAGCTCGGGATGACAAGGGGGCGAGCGGCGGGTTGGGGTTGCGTTGGATGGGTCGCCGTCGCACCGGTGACCGCCGCCCGGACGTGACGCTCTGCGCCGATTCAGGTCTCGTAGCCGATCGCGCTCAGCACGCGCTGGGCGGCGAGGCCGTCGGCGAAGGTTGGGCAGTTGCCACCGCCGGTGGCGATGCGTTCGGCGAAATCGTCGAGCAGCGCCATGAAGTGCGGCACGCTGTAGAAGACGTTGGCGTACTTGGCGTATTTGAGCGGCTTGAGCTCGTACTCGCTCGAGTCGTCGCCGTCGACGACGAACAGGTTGAAATTCGTGAGTGCCGGACCGCTGGCGACCGCGGTGCGGTTCTCGGCGTGCACGGCGACCGTCGACTGGTCGAGCGACATCGTGCCGTCCACGGTCATGCGCGCGACGAGGCCGCGGCCGAGGTCGGCGAGCGCAAAGCAACCATCGGAGACGTCGCTGGTATAGGCCGTTCCGTCAGGCGCCCGGCGCGTCGGGTTAGCGGTCCGCAGAAAGCCGCACGACGCGTGCGCGGGACGGCCGCCGAGCCAGAGCGCCAGGTCGATGACGTGCGGCATGAACGCGTTGGCGAGCCCGCCGCCCTTGGTCTTGTCGTACCACCACGACGAGGGCGGACGCGCGTTGTCGGCGCGCATCTCGCTGCCGAATTTGCTGACCTCGATTTGGCGCAGCTCGAGGAGATGACCGTTGTCGATCAGTTCCTTGAGCGCTTGCAGCGCCGAGCCGTAGCGATACTCGAAGGCAACTGCGTTGGCCACCCCGGCGCGCTCGGCGGCGGCCGTCATCTCTTCGACCTCGGCCAGCCGAATGCCGACGGGTTTCTCGCACAGGACGTGTTTGCCGGCGGCGAGGGCGGTCATCACGGCGCGGTGATGTTCGAACGGCGGGGTGGCGACCGAGATGACGTCGATCTCCGAGCCCAGCGCAGCGAGCATCGCATCGAGCGAGGCGAAGGCGTGCGGGATCTTGCGTTCGGTCGCCACTTTTTGCGCGTTGTTCGGCGAAGCGATGGCGACCGGTTCGAACTGCGGGTGCAGCGCATATGCCGGCGCGTGCACCCGGCCGCCGAAGCCGCTGCCGACGATGCCGACGCGATACGGTTTCATCTGATCTCCTCGATGGTGGCCTCGAGCAGCGCGATCGCGTGCTCGAGGAGATCGTCTTCGATGTTGAGGGGTGGAGCCAGCGTGATCGAGGTGCCGTCGACGCCGGACTGCAGCAGGATCAACCCCCGCTGCAGTCCCGCGCGCACGATGCGATTGGCCGCGCCGGCACTCTCGAACTCGATCCCCCAGAGCATTCCGATCCCGCGCACGTCGGTCACGGTTGCGAACCGGCGCAGCGCTGCGAGACGCCGGCGCAGCCGGCCCTCGCGGCGCGCGACGCCTGCGACGATGCCGCCGCGCTCGAACTCATCGAGCACGGCGAGCGCTGCGGCGCAGGCCAGCGGATTGCCCGCGAACGTTGCCGTGTGCAGCGCTTCGCCTTCGCTCGGCGGCCAGGCGTCGACGATGGACGGGCGGCCGATCGCGGCCGAGAGGGGGACGCCGCCCGCGATCGCTTTGCCGATGCAGAGGATGTCGGGCACGACCGCTTCGCGCTCGCAGGCGAACATCGTTCCGGTGCGCCCGTAACCGGTGTAGATTTCATCGAGGATCATCACGCACCGGAACTCGTCGCACAGCGCGCGGATGCCGCGCAAGAAACCGTCCGGAGGGATGATGACGCCGCCGCGTCCCTGGATCGGTTCGAGCACGACCGCGCCGATCTGCCGGTCCGCGGCGAGCACCGCGCGGGCGCCGGCCAGCGCGACCTCGAGGGCGTCGGCGGCGCCGGGGAATGGGATGAACGTCGTGCGTTCGTCGAGCAGCGGCGCGAACGGCGCGCGAAAGCGCGCGATGCCGCTCACCGGTAGCGCGCCGAGCGAGAGGCCGTGGTAGGCGCCTTCGTACGAGAGAATGCGCGGTCGCCCGGTGGCGAGCAGTGCGGTCTTGAGGGCGAATTCGATCGCATCGGCGCCGTTGGAGCCGAGGTAGCTCTTGTCACAATCGCCGGGTGCGATCGCCGCGAGCCGCTCCAGCAGCCGGGCCTTCACGTCCGAAGGATGCACGTCACCCATGCCATGCGCGAGCCGCTGCGCTTGCGCGGTGACCGCGGCGGTGACGGCGTCGTTGGTGTGGCCCAGCGCGGCGACGCTGAACGCTCCGGTGAGATCGATGTAGCGGTTGCCGTCGGCGTCGGTGACGAGCGCGCCGTGCGCCGAACTCCAGACAATCGGGAAGTCGTCCGCGATGTAGGTGAGGCCCGGCGCTTCAAAGCGTGCGATCAGCGCGATCAGTTCGCGCGAACGCGGGCCGGGGACCGGCCCCGCGATGGCTTCGAAACGTTCGCTCACGCGCGATCGACCCAGCGAATGAAGTCGGCGATGCGCGCCCGCCCGCCATGATGACCGGCCAGCGGTGGGTCTTGCAGGCGGCCTAGCGGCGCAACGCGCACCGCGCCGAACGCTTGCGCCATTGCAGCCGCTTCGCCGATCGAGGCGATGCCGACGGCTTGGAGCGGAAGCCGATACCGTTCGACGTACGCGGCCGCGTCGCCGACGGTGTCCACGAAGATGACCGGGATCACGCCGCCGCCGAACGGCGGCAAATCGTCCTCGGGCGGCTCGACGACGATCGTCCAGGCGCCGTCGGGCGCGCGCATGACGCGACCGCTGCCGTTCGCGGCGCGAAAGGCGGCCGCTGCGGCGTAGGCGGCGATGCGCGCGGCCCGCGCGGGCTTGCGCGGTCCGGGCGGGAATTCGATCGCGTTCGCCGCGCACGCGCCGGCGAGCACGTCGACGAAACGCTCGTGTCCTCCGCCGGGCGCGCGCTCGACGAACAGCAGGTGCAGTGAAAGGCAGCCGTCACCGTCGTAGAGCAGCGCGTCGCGAGCAATGCCGGCTGCCAGCGCCCCCGCCTCGCCCGCCAGCGCCGGTGCGCTCACGTAGCCGGCACTGGCGCGATGTCCGAACGGAACGAAAGCCGCATCGCTCGCGCAGCGCAAACGAATCGCGCGCAAGGCCTCGTTGCCCCCGAATGCGACCACGACGTCCGCGCCGCCGAGCGTTTGCGCCTCGATGTCGTCGTCGCCTCCGCTCCACGCGCGCACGTCCGTGGCGGTTTGCAATGCAGCGCGTTCGTCGCCCAGCGTTGCGGCGAAAGCGGCGACGAGCGCGTCGGCCCGGTCCTTCACGGTGACCGCGCACTTGGCGCAGAGCGCGAAGATCAGCGGCGCGATCGCAACGCCGATCGTCGTATCGCTCGAGATGACCGTGACCGCGTTCGCCCCGCGCGCCCACGCCGCCGGGCGTCCGGGACGTTCCACGAAGCCGTCGAGGATCTCGAGCGAGCCGAGCTCGTCGACGATGGCCGCCGCGAGCGCTTCGGCGGTGATGCCGCCGAACAGCCGGTCCAGCGCGTAGTCCACGACCGGCGTCGTATAGCCGAGCCGTTCCTCGATCGCGGCGGTGGCGCGCACGCGCGGCGGAAAATCCGCGTCGGTCCAGCGTTGGGCAGCAGCGCCGATCGCGGCGACGATGGAGCGCGCGCTCAGCGCGCGCAGCGCCGTGCTATCGGCGCAGGAGATCTTCCGCATCCAACGAGCAACCGCGCAGCGCGGCGCCTTCCTCGCGCCCGAGCAGCAGCAAGCCCCGCGGTGTGATGGCGCCTAAGTCTTCGGTATCGATCGCCACGACCGACGAGCGATTCGCGCAATCGATGTGCCGGATCGCGCCGACGATGCCGTTCGGTACCGGACGCCCCGAACCGTCGACCACGATCGGGCGCAGCCACGGCGGCGGCGTTTTGAAGCGCTGGCCCGACCGCCGTGACGCGGGTGAGTCGTAGTACTGGCTCGAGAGTTCCGTCATCCCGTACTCGGCGACGATCGCAGCCTCGTCGAGCGCGCACGCGCCGGCCGCGCGAGCGTAGAGTTCGGAGCGCCCGACGAAGCGCGTGCGCCCTTTGAAGCCGCCGGTTTCCATTATTCGCGAGCCGGGCGGCAGCGGCAACGTCCGGCCGCCGGCCGCGAGTTCGTCGAGCAGCGCGACGAGCGCGAACGCCGTCGTCGCAACGCACACCGCGACGCCGTCGGCGTGCGCGCGCGCGACGTCGGCCGTCAGGCGTGCCACGTCGAGTCCGCCCCCGTGCAGATACCAGCCCTCGTTGCCGTCACCGCGCTCCCGCGCGATCGTCGCCAGCATGAAACCGAGCGAGGAGTGCGGCACGTCGCGCGGGTCGGGAACCAGCATCGCGTAGCGCAGTGGAACGCCGTCGGCGAGCATCGCACGATCGAATCCGGCCAGCAGGGCCGCTTCGTAGAGCACCGGCGATTCGAGATAGTGGCGGCCACTGCGGGCCCGCGTCGTGCCGCTGGTGTCGAACCGCAGCGCGGCGCGTTCGGGCGCCACCGTGCACAGCACGGCGTCCTTGAAAGCCGCGGCGGGCAGGGCCGGAATGGCGGTCGCCGTGCGGGGCAACGCGCGCTCGGTAACGCCGATGCTGCGCGCGTAGGCGCCGTACGCTGCATTCCAGCGGAATTGGTGGGCGAACACGTCGCACGCCAGCGCATCGAAGGCGCGCTCGTCCAGCGCGTACGCCGCGATCGCGGCCCGGATGCGCGCATCGAGCGCATCGGCCTGCGCGCGGTACTCGTTCACCGCAGCAGGCGGGCGATCTCGACTTTGATGCAGCGATCGACCACGACGTCGAGCCCGGCCGCGCCGGCAGCTGCGATCGCATCGTCGTTCACGACGCCGAGCTGGAACCAGATCGCTTTCGCGCCGGACGCGATCGCCTCGCGCGTCACTTCGGGCGCGTCAGCCGGATTGCGGAAGACGTCGACGATGTCGGGCGGCCCGGCCTGCTCTGCGTAGGCTGCGAGCGTCGGGAACGCCGGCACGCCGTCGATCTCGGTGAGAGCCGGGTTGATCGGCGTCGCGACGAACCGGCCGCCGTGCACGAGCGCGTCGAAAACGCCCCGGCTCGGACGCGCCGGATTCGCCGACGCGCCGACGACGGCGACCGTCTTCGAGCGTTCGAGCAGCGCGCGTACGTCGGAATCACTTGAAATGATCATCGTAAGGGGTCGTGCGTACGCACCTAGCCTTTGAGTTTTTTCCGGTGTTGGGCGGTGAAGGCGGTACCCGGGTCCTTGTCGCTGGTTCGGTACAGACCCACCATGTCGGCGAACGTTTCGACGTAGCCGTTGAACGTCGCGGTGTTTCCATTGGGCAGGCTGAACGACATCGAGATCAGGCGGCCGTCGAAGGTGCCGGCCATGGGCAGCCGCGGCTTGTTGCGGCCGCTCTGCCAGTAGCCGGTGATGCTCGCGCCCGTCGCCGTAATGCCCAGATAGGAGTAGGACGCCAAGCGCTGGCCGAGCGGCTGGAGCTCGACCTCCCAAACGCCGTCGAGGGTGGTGAACTGCGGCGGTTCCGGCGACTCGGTCGGCTTCGCGCTGGGTGAACCGCTCGGTGCGGGGCCGGGGGAACGGCGGCCGCGGCGGGGGCCGCTGCTCGGCGTCGCCAGGGGGGCCGGTGAGAGCAGCGGCGTCGGGGACGCGGCCGGAGAGCCGGATTGCGCCAGCCCGGCGGCGGCCGTCGCCAGCCCGAGGACCAACGCCAAACCGACGCCGAGGCGGAGACGACTGAAGTTCACCTGGTATGCTTCTCCCAACGAGCTCGGACGACGCAAGCAGCGACGAACCGCAGAAGGTTATGCCACCCGGACCCGACCCCCTTGCCTGCGATGATATAATCGGAGGACTGTGAAATCGAAGATCCATCCCAAGTGGTTTACGGACGCCAAGGTAACGTGCGCTTGCGGCGCCCAGTTCAGCACCGGTTCGACGCTGCCGCAAATCAACGTCGAGGTGTGCTCGAACTGCCACCCGCTCTACACGGGCCAGCAGAAGTTCCTCGACACCGCGGGCCGCGTCGACAAGTTCAACCAGCGCGTCGCTCAAGCGCAAGTCAAGCAGGCCGAGGCAAAAGCTCGCAAGGCCAAGAAAACCGCCGACGAAGCGACCGCTGCTACCGCTTAGCGACGCTGGCGTGATCTGAGAGCGAGTCGCCCTGCGGCTCGCTTTTGTTTTGAAAAATATGCACTACACGGACCGGCTCGAAACGCTCTCCCAACGATTCGATGAAATCGAAGCGGCGCTGGCCCATCCGGGCGAGGCCTTCGACCAATCGCGCTTTACCGCGCTGATGAAGGAGCGCTCGCAGATCGAGGAGACCGTCGGGGCGTACCGCGCGCTGCGCGACCTGCTGCGCGAGATCGCGGCCAACGAGGCGCTGGCCGCCGAGGCCGGCGATCCGGAACTCGCCGCGCTGGCGCAAGAGGAGCTGGTGAGCCTGCGCGTCCGGCGCAAACCGCTCGAAGACCGGCTGCAAGAGCTGATGCTGCCGCGCGATCCGAACGACACGAAGGACGTCTTCATCGAGATCCGCGCCGGGGCCGGCGGCGACGAAGCGGGGATCTTCGCGGGCGACCTCTTGCGGATGTACACGCGCTACGCCGAGAACCGCAAGATGCGCGTCGAACTGCTCTCGGAGAACGAGAACGAAGCCGGCGGCTACAAAGAAGTGGTGATCGCGGTCAAGGGCGGCGAGCCGTACCGGTTCTTCAAGTACGAGAGCGGTGTCCATCGCGTGCAGCGCGTCCCGGTCACCGAATCGGCGGGCCGCGTGCACACCTCGACCGCCACGGTCGCCGTATTGCCGGAGGTCGATGAAGACGACGCCGGCGTGCAGATCAACCCCAAAGACCTGGAGATCGACACGTTCAAGTCCTCGGGCGCCGGCGGACAGCACGTCAACAAGACCGAGTCGGCGATTCGCATCACCCACGTTCCTTCGGGTATCATCGTGTCGTGTTCGGAGGAACGCTCGCAGTTGCAGAACCGCACGCGTGCGATGGACATGCTGCGGGCGCAACTCGCCGACCGCAAGCGGCGCGAGGCGGCCGAGGCGGTCGGTTCGCTGCGGCGCAGTCAGGTCGGCACCGGCGACCGCAGCGAAAAGATCCGCACCTACAACTACCCGCAGGACCGCATCACCGACCACCGCATCAACCAAAGCTTCCAGAATATCAAAGCGATCCTCGACGGCGACCTGGACCGCCTGGTGACCGAGCTGCAGACCGACGAACGCGCGCGCCTTTTGGCCGGCGAAACGCCGGCGGCATGACGGTCGCCGAGGCGCTGCGCGAGACCAGCCGGCGCCTCGAGGCGGTGGGCGGAACGGGCCGGCTCGACGCGACGTTGCTGCTCGAACACGTAACGGGCGCGCGACGCGAACGGTTCGTCACCGACGAGGGGCGCGTGCTCGCACCGGACGAAGCGGCCGCGTTCGCACGCGCGGTCGAACGCCGGCTGGCCGGTACGCCGATCGCCTACATCACCGGGAGCGCCGGCTTCTACGGGCGCACGTTTGCGGTCGACGAACGGGTGCTCGTGCCGCGCCCGGAGACCGAACACGTCTTGGAAGCTGCGCTCGCAGGGTTGCGCGCGACCGGCAAGGTCGCGGGGCGCATCGCCGACATCGGTACCGGCAGCGGCGCGCTCGCGATTTCGCTGGCTGCGGAACTGCCCGCGGCGTTGGTGTTCGGCACCGACATCTCACGCGGCGCCGTCGAGGTTGCGCGCCGCAACGCCGCGCGCAACAACGTCTTCCAATCGTGCACGTTTCTGCACGGCGATCTGGCGCAACCGCTGGGCCGCTTCGCGCCGTTCGACGGGCTGGTTGCGAATCTGCCCTACGTGCCGACGGCGTCGATTCCGCCGCCGCCCGACCCGCTCGCCTGCGAGCCGTCGCTCGCGCTCGACGGCGGCCCGGACGGTTTGGCGCTCTATCGCCGCCTTATTCCTGCCTTACCGCCATTGCTCGGTCCGCAGGCGACGGTCGTCTTCGAGGCCGCGCCGGGAACGATCGGGCCGCTCGCCGACCTGGTCGCGACGGCGTTTCCGGGCGCACGCGTGCGGATCGGCACGGATTACGCCGGCCTCGAGCGCTTTGTGGCCCTTACCACAGGCCGCGCTGTGTAGCTCGGCGAAGCGAAGCATTCCCTCATGGCGAAGTTCATCTTCTTCACCGGCGGCGTCGTGAGTTCGCTTGGAAAAGGGATAACTGCCGCATCGCTCGGCAGGCTCCTGAAAAGCCGCGGAATCAGCGTCTCGATCCAGAAGCTGGACCCCTACATCAACGTCGATGCCGGGACGATGAACCCGTATCAGCACGGCGAGGTTTTCGTCACCGACGACGGAGCTGAAACGGACCTCGACCTCGGTCACTACGAGCGCTTCATCGACGAACCGCTCAGTCGCGACAATAACGTGACGACGGGGCAAATCTACAAATCGGTGATCGAAAAAGAGCGCCGCGGCGATTACCTCGGCGCGACCGTTCAGGTCGTGCCGCACATCACGAACGAAATCAAGGCGCACATCACGCGCACGGCGCAGAACAGCGGCGCCGACGTGCATATCGTGGAGGTCGGTGGAACGGTCGGCGACATCGAGTCGCTGCCGTTTCTCGAAGCGATTCGCCAAGTGCGCCACATCGTGGGCGACGAGAACGTGATGTTCGCCCACCTGACCCTGCTGCCGCATCTGGGCGCCGCCGACGAGCTCAAGACGAAACCGACCCAGCACAGCGTGCGCGAGCTGCGTTCGATCGGGATCACCCCCGACGCGATCGTCGTGCGCACCGACATGTCGCGCCCGATCCCGATCGAGCTGAAGGAGAAGATCGCGCTCTTTTGCGACGTGCAGGCGCAGAACGTCGTGCAGAACGGCGATGCGGCGACGATTTACCGCGTGCCGCTCAACCTCGAGGCCGAGGGGCTGGCGGAAATCGCCATCCGCAAGCTCAAGCTCGCCGTGCCGCACGCGCCGCAGCTCGAGGAGTGGGCGAAGATCGTCGAGCGCATCGAGAACCCCAAGCTGCGCGTGAAGATCGCGCTGGTCGGCAAGTACGTCGAGCTCAAGGACGCCTACATCTCGATCAGCGAGGCGATCAACCACGCCGGCATCTATCACGACGCACAGGTCGAGGTCGTACGGGTCGACAGCGAGCGGATTGAAAACGAGGGCCTGGGCGGGCTCGAGGGCATCCACGGGATGCTCGTGGCGCCCGGGTTCGGCGCGCGCGGCGTCAACGGCAAGCTGCTGGCGATCCAATACGCGCGCGAAGGCAAGATTCCGTTCCTCGGGATTTGCTTCGGCATGCAGTTGGCCTGCGTCGAGTTCGCGCGCAACGTCTGCGGGCTGCCCGATGCCAACACCAGCGAAGTGAACGAGACGACGCCCAACGCCGTCATCGACTTCCTACCCGATCAGCGCAACATCGACCTCAAAGGCGGGACGATGCGGCTGGGCGCCTACGATTGCACGCTCGAGCCCGGGACGCTCGCCGCGGCAGCCTACGGGTCGCTCAATATCAGCGAGCGCCATCGCCACCGCTACGAGTTCAACGACAAGTACAAGGCCCTCTTCGAAGAGCACCGCCTGTGCTTTTCCGGACACCACACGAGTGGCCGCACGACGCTGGTCGAGGTGATCGAGTTACCGCAGAACATCCATCCGTGGTTTGTCGGAACGCAGGCCCATCCGGAGTACAAATCGCGGCCGGACCGGCCGTCCCCGCTCTACCGGGACTTCATCGCCGCGGCGCTCGAGCACGCTGCGGTGGGGAGCGAGAGCGCCGGGACGGGCGCCCTCGTACGTCGCTGACGGGGGAAGCGCTCACCGTCGTCGTCCTGACGAAGAACGAGGCTCCGCGGCTGGCGCAGACGCTGGCTCGCGTCCCGGCGGGCGTTCGGATCTTCGTGCTCGATGCCGAGTCGTCCGATGCGACGGCGGAGGTGGCGCGCACGTCCGGCGCAGCGGTCGAAGTCCGCGCGTGGACGGGGTATGTCGATGCGCGCCGCTACGCGCTCGGACGCGTTACGACGCCCTACGCGTTCATGCTCGATGCGGACGAACTGCTCAGCGACGCGTTGGCGGCGGCGTTGACGGGCGACCTTTCACGCGCCGACGGCTTTCGCGTCCGGCGCGTCACCATGCTTGCCGGCCGCGCCGTGCGCGCCGCCGGCTGGTCGGCGGAACGGCTCGTGCGGTGCTTCCGCGTCGATCGCGCGCGCGTCGTGGCGCATAGCGTCGGCGGCGCGGCCGACTTGCATGAGCGCTGGATCGTCGACGGCACGCTGGCCGACCTGCCGGGCATGATCGTGCACGATTCGTATCCGACCGTCGCTTCGTATCGCGAGCGGTTCGCGCGCTACACGCAACTCGAAGCCGCGGGTTTACGAGGCTCACCGCTGGCCTGTGCCGGTGCGATCGGCAAGTTGCCGCTGCGCTTTGCCTGGTGGTGGATGCGCTACGGAGCCTGGCGCGACGGCTGGCGTGGCGTGTTCGTGGCCTGGTATTCGGCGCTCTATCCGCTCGCCGTCCAGTGGCGCGCCCTAACCACCGCACGATGATTCGGCTCGCGTTCGACGCGCGTGAGACGTCCCACATGTCCGCCGGCGTCGTCAACTATTCACGCAAGCTGCGCGAATGGCTGCCGCGGGTAGCGCCCGACGTGCAGGTCGTCGCCGTCGGCAGCGGCGATAATTTCGATATCGCCGAGCAAATCGGCTTGCCGCTGGCGATCGCGCGGTCGCACGCCGAGCTCGCGCACTTCCCGACGCTGTTCGTGCCGCGCTTCGTCCCGTGTGCGTACGTCGTGACCGTCCACGACCTCATCGACCTGCACTTCCCGCAATTCGTGAAGCCTCAGGTGCGGCCATACCTGTGCGGGTTCGTCGCGCCGGTGCTGCGCGGTGCGCGCGCGGTGATCACCGACGACGAAACGACGGTCGACGACCTCGAGCGCTTTCTCGGCGTCGACGCGCGGCGCGTGCGCGTCATTCCGCTAGGGAACGACGACCCGCTCGATGTGCCGGTTCCGGTCGTGCATCCGCGGCCCTACGTGCTCTACGTCGGGAACCGCCGGCCGCACAAGAACCTCGCGACCCTGATCGCGGCGTGGACCAGTCTGCCGTCCGAACGGGCCGTCGATCTCGTGCTCAGCGGTGCGCCCGACGATGCGCTGCGAGCCGCCCGTGGTCCGGGCGACATCATCTTCCTCGGCGAGCGGAGCGACGACGAACTGCGGTGCTGGTACGCCGGAGCGGCGGTGTACGCGCACCCCGCGCTGCGCGAAGGGTTCGGTCTGCCGCTGCTCGAGGCGATGCGAAACGGTGCACCGGTCGTCGCGTCGCGGACGGCCATGCCGCGCGTCCTCGCCCCTCACGCGGTGCTCGTCGATCCGGCCGACGTCGCGGCCTGGCGGACCGCGCTGAACACGCTGGTCGACGATCCGGTGGCGGCCGCAGCCCGCGCGCGTGCGGCGCGCGAAGCGACGCGCGAGCTGACGTGGGAGCGCACGACGCGTCTGACGGCGGACGTCTATCGCGAGATCGCGGAATGATCGACGTTGCCCTCGATGCGCGCTTCACGCCGCGCATGTCGGCCGGCGTGCGGGCTTACGTGCGCGCGCTGCTCGAGGGTCTGCCGCGCGTCGCCCCCGACATTCGCTTGCACGCCGTCGGTCGCGGGCTGAACTTCGGCGTCGACGAACAGGTCCGTCTGCCGGCCGAGATCGACAAGTTGGCCCCCGCGCTCACGCACTATCCGACGATCTTTGCGCCGCTGCGGCGACGCCGGCCGTACGTGGCGATGGTGCACGATCTGATCCACTTGCAGTATCCGCAGTTCTTCAGCGGGGCAACGGCGCTGTTCTATGCGCTGGCGGCGAAACCGATGCTGCGCGGTGCGGCGCTGCTGTTGATGAGCGACGAGCGGACGGTCGATGCGTGCGTCGAGCTGCTGGGCGTCGAGCGCGAGCGCTGCCGCGTCGTTCCGCTGGGCTACGATCCGGTGCTGTTCGCGCCGGCCGAAACGCGCGCCCCGCGCCGGCCGTTCATCATGTATGCCGGCAACCACCGCCCGCACAAGAATCTCAGCGTGCTCTACGAGGCGTGGGCCGGCTTGCCCGCTGCGGTCACGCTCGATCTCGTGGTGACCGGCCCGGCGGATGCCGCGGCCCAGCAGCGCTACCGGCGGCCGGGGAGCGAACTGCGTTTCGCCGGCACGTTGAGCGACGCGCATCTCGTCGCGGGCTATCGCGCGGCGACCGCCTACGTTCATCCCGCGCTGGTGGAAGGCTTCGGCTTGCCGATGCTCGAGGCGACGGTAGCCGGCACGCCGGTCATCGCGAGCACGAGCGCGGTGCCGTCGATCGTGGCGCCGTATGCGTCGACCTTTGCGCCGCACGACACGCTGGCATTGCGCGCAACGCTGACCGACATCGTCGCAAATCCCGCGCCGTACCGGCTGCGCGCCGCCGAGGGGCGCGCCGCCGTGCGCGCGTATACATGGGACCGGTTTGCGGCCGCCACGGCCGCAGTGTATCGCGAGGTCGTTGATGCGTCTCTGGGGACGTAGACTCATAGCCGCGCTGGCGGCGTTCCTGGTGACGTGCGGGTCGCCGGGCTTCGCCGCCCCCGCGAAGCCGAAGCCGCCGCCGGCGCACCGCAAGCCGCTGCGGCTCGAATCGTCGATCGCGATGGCCGTCAACGGCCAAGAACTGCCGCTCGAACCGGCACCCCGAATCGTCGGAAAGGGCGGCGGGCGTTTGGTGGTGCCCGTCGTGCGCATCTATAGCGCGCTCGGGATCGCGGTTTCGCGCAGCGGCAAATCCATCACCGCTCGCGCACCCGGGAAAGCGATCGTGCTGCGCGTAGGGAGCGCGAACGCAACGATCGACGGCCGCCCCGTGACGATGGAAGTGCCGGCGATGACGATCGACGGTGCGACCTATGTGCCGCTGCGCTTCGTCGCCGCATCGCTCGGCGCGCAAGCGACGTTCAACGCACGAGCCAACCGCGTGGAGGTGATCTCCTCCCTCGTCGGCCGCAATCCGGCGCTCGAACGGGCGGCCCCGGGCGGCATTTCGCAAGTCGTCGGCAGCGTCAGTGCGGTCGACCTGAACTCGGCGCCGCAATCGCTGACGGTCGTGCGCGGAGCGGATGCGCGCACGCTTGCAATCACCTCCAACGCAAAGATCGAGTTGCAGGACGTCGTGGCGCGCATCAGCACGCCGGGCGCCCTCACCGACGTGCACGTCGGCGATGCGGTCAGCGTCATCGTGCTGCACGACGGCCACGTCGATTCGGTCATCGTGCGCTACGCCTCCCGGATCGGCACGATCGCGGCCGTCTCGCCGAGCGAGTTCGTGCTCAACACCGGCCTCGTCGTGACCCCCGACCGGTCGACGACGATCACGCTCAACGCCCAGCCCGCGACGCTCGATGAACTCAAGGCCGGCGATGCGGTGGTCGTGCGTCTCAACCCCGATACCAACGAAAAGCGCGAGATCATCGTTTCGCGCGTGGTGGCCGCGACCTCGGCGCCCAGCGGTCCGGTCGAGATCGCCTCGTTTACGATCGATGCCCAGCGCGCGCTGCGCGCGGGCGATGCCTTCAACGTCGTGCTCCAGGGCACGCCCGGCGGCCGCGCGACGTTCGACGTCGGCACCTATTTGAGCGGTTTGCCCTTGAAAGAGACGCAGTCCGGCGTCTACAGCGCGCATTACACGGTTCCGCCCAACGTCAACTTCGGCCAAACGGCCGTCTACGGTCACCTCTCGGCCGGGGGCGCCGACGCACCGCGGGCCGAAGCGCCGACGCTCTTGGCGGTGTCGAGCACGCCGCCGCAGATCGTCGAGATCGCGCCGCTCAACGGACAGACCGTCAACAACGACCGGCCGTCGATCTACGCGACCTTCCGGGCCCCGACCGGCGTCGCCATCAATCCCGCGAGCGCGATGATCGTGGTGAACGGGATCGACGTGACGCCGTCGGCGACGCGAACCGGTCAGTTCATCACCTACAGCCCGGGCCTTGCGCTGGCCGACGGCCCGGTTTCGGTGCAGGTACGCGTTGCCGATGAAGCCGGCAACCAGCAAACGCGCACCTGGTCGTTCACGATCCACGCGCGTTGAAAGGTCGTCTCGTCTGCTTGGTAGTGCTCGCGCTGGTCCTGACCGGCTGCGGGAACCTGGATTCGACCGGAGCGCAAGAACTCGTGATGGCGCGCGTCAAAGACGCAATCGATCTCGATCCGTCGCACGCCACGGACGGCCAATCGCTCAACGTCGCGGCCGAAATCATGGAGGGGCTCGTGACCTTCCGGCCCGGCACCTTTGACGTTGCGGGTGCGCTCGCGCGATCGTGGACGGTGAGCGCGGATGGAACGCGCTGGACGTTCCGGTTGCGTCCGGGCGCGCGGTTCACCGACGGCACGCCGGTCGATGCGGCGGCGGTGAAGTTCAACTTCGACCGCTGGCGCTTGCAGCACGACCCATCCCACGGCGCATTCAACTACGCGTACTGGGTGTCTGAGTTCGGCGGCTTCTCGGACGATCCGAAGAACCCGGGCCTCGTGCGCGACGTCATCGTCGAGGCGCCGTTGCAGGTGACCTTCGTGCTCGGGCGGCCGTCGGGAACGTTTCTGCGCAACCTCGCGATGCAGTCGTTCTTCATCGGTTCGCCGGCAGCGATCGAGCGCGATCCGCAAGCCTTCGAGCAACATCCGGTCGGCAGCGGCCCCTACCTCTTGCGCGAATGGCTGCGCGACGACCACATCACGCTCGATGCGAACCCCACATACACCGGTCCGTTGCGCCGCGCGTCCATCCGGACGGTGGTCATTCGCGACATTCCGGATCAGGCGACGAGCGTGCTCTCGATCCAAAAAGGCGAACTCGACATGCTCACCGACGTGCGTTCCGACGATGCGGCAATGCTCGGCGCGCAGCCGGACATCGCGATCGTGCGCCAGCCGTCGAACAACCTCGCCTACCTCGCCATGAATATGGAGAAGAAGCCGTTCGACAACGTCCTCGTGCGGCGTGCGGTCGCGCAAGCGATCGACATCCCGGCGATCCTGCGCGCGCTCTACGGTCCGGGAACGGTCCCCGGTGACAACTGGACGCCGCCCGGGATGCTGGGCGAAAACGAGCACGTGAAGATTTGGCCGCGCGACGTCGCCGAGGCGAAGCGATTGCTGGCGCAAGCCGGCTTTCCGAACGGCTTCGCGACGACGCTCTATCTTCCAACCACACCCCGCCCGTATATGCCCGATCCGCAGCGTCTGGCCGAGGCGATTCAAGCCGATCTCAAGGAGGCCGGGATCGCCGTTACCCTCGAGCCGCTCGAGTTCGGGGTGTTCCTGGCCAAGATTCAGAACGGCGAGCATCCGATGTGTCTGATCGGCTGGAGCGGCGACAACGGCGACCCTGACAATTTCTATTATCCGCTGCTCGACCAGGATTCCGCGGTGAAGCCGTTCGCCCAGAATTACGCGTTCTGGCGCGACCCCACGTTTCACCGGCTCATGCTCGCCGGGCAGCGCTCGGTGATTGAGGCCGTGCGCCGCAGAATCTACCAGCAAGCCGCGCAGCTCGTGCACGACCAGGTGCCGGCGATCCCGCTCTTGCATACGCCGGTGCCGCTCGCGCTGCGCACCTCGGTGCACGGCTTCGTGCCGAGCCCGGACACCGAATATCACTTCGAACTGATGACGACGGGGACGTAATGCACGAGGATTGTCTGTTCTGCAAAATCGTTCGCAAGGACATCGCCGCGAAGGAAGTGCTGCGCGACGAGCACATCGTGGCCTTCCACGACCTCAACCCGCAAGCGCCCTTGCACGTGCTGGTCATCCCGACCGTTCACGCCGAGCACCTCTCCGACTTCGTGCAGCAGGGCGACGCCGCGGCCGCCGGCCGCCTGCTTGCGGCGGCGGCCGCGATCGGCACGCGCTTCGGACCCGGCGGCTACCGGGTGGTGATGAACGAGGGCCGCGACGCCGGCCAGAGCGTCTCCCACCTCCACGCCCACGTCCTAGCCGGCCGCCCCATGGCGTGGCCGCCAGGATAGCGTTTGACCTTGAGGGGGTTCCGTGCTAGCGTTGCTAGTTGGGCCGTCTCGGCCCGAAATGACGGCGTTCGCGCCGGGCGAAGGGAGGGTTGTTCGTGGAAGTACGTATTGCACCGGGAGAGACGATCGAGAGCGCGTTGCGCCGCTTCAAGAAGGCCACGCAGAAGGCCGGCGTCCTCGCCGAAGCGCGCAAGCACGAGCACTACGAAAAACCAAGCGTCCGCCGCAAGAAGAAATCCGCCGCCGCCCGCAAGCGGCGCGCGTAACGCCCACGCGGCCACCCCGAAGGCGTCTACACAAGACGCCTTCATCGTTTAGGAAAGACATGTGAGCGTAAAAGATCAGGTTTCCACGGACCTCAAAGAGGCGATGAAGGCGCGCGATCAGGTGCGGCTCGACACGCTGCGCAACGTCCTTTCGGCCTTCACGTACAAGCGGGTCGAGGCCGGCCACGACCCGACCGACGACGAGCAACTCGCGATCGTCCAGAAGCTGGTCAAACAGCGCAACGACTCGATCACCGAGTTCGGCAAGGCCGGGCGCACCGAGTTGGTCGAGAAAGAAACGCGCGAGCGGGACATCCTCCAGCACTACCTGCCGGCGCAGAAGTCGGCCGACGAGGTCCGCGCCATCGTCCGCACGGTGCTGGCCGGGATTCCCGCCGAGGGCCGCAACCAGGGTGCAGCGATGAAGGTCGTGATGCCGCAGCTCAAGGGCCTGGCTGACGGCAACCTCGTGCGCCAGATCGTCACCGAGGAGCTGGCCGCGAAGGCGTAACGTTCCACGGGCGGAACGGTACATCGTATCGTGCTCGACGACGTTCTGCGGTTCGTGTCCGACCCGTCGATCAGCGGCGTATTGCTGGCGATCGGCTTCCTCGGTTTGTTGCTCGAGATGCAGACGCTGCACTTGGTGGCGGGCGTCATCGGCGCCGCGGCGTTCGCGCTGTTCTTCGGCAGTCACGTGTTCGTCGGATCCTCCGACAGCCTGGTGGTCTGCCTCGCGCTGATCGGCTTCGTCGGCGTGCTGCTCGAGCTGCACGTTTTGCCCGGGCACGGCGTCAGCGGGGTCTTGGGACTGGCCGCGCTGCTGACGGCGATCGTGCTGTCCTTCGGCTTGTCGTTCGTCTTCGTGGCCGCACAGTCGCTCGCGATCGCGATCGTGTTGACCGCCGTCGTGTTCTTTTTTGTGGCCCGCCTGTTCCCGCAAAACGCGTTCATGCACCGGCTGGCGTTCACCGGCGTGCAGGGCAAGGAGTACGTCGCCGCACCGGATCGGCGCGCGCTGATCGGGCAAGCCGGCTTCGCCACGTCGTATCTGCGTCCGGCGGGGTACGCCGCGATCAACGGCCAGAAGGTCGACGTCCTGACCGAAGGTGAGTTTGTCCCGGCCGGCACACCGCTGGTCGTTACCCGAGTTGAAGGTGCGCGCATTTTCGTGCGCCCGAGGAGCGAACCCATGCCCAAGAGTTGGAAACGCACGTGATCGGCATCGCCTCGTTGTTTGCCCTCGGCGTCCTGGTCGTCGTCCTCGTCGTCCTCGTATTGCTGCTGTATTACTTTCCGCTCGGGTTGTGGATTCGCACGCTTGCCGCGGGGGTACCGCTCTCGATCGGCGCGTTGATCCGGATGCGCGTGATCGGGGTGCCGGCCGGGTTGATCGTGTCCAACCTGGTGCGCTCGAGCAAGGCCGGCGTGGGTCTGACCGTCGACCAGCTGCAATCGCACGTACTTTCCGGCGGCAACATCGAAAACGTGACGCTGGCCATGATCGCCGCGCAGCGGGCGCAAATTCCGCTCGAGTGGCAGCGGGCGGCGGCAATCGATCTGGCCGGGCGCAACGTGCTCGAAGCGCTGCAAACGTCGGTCGTGCCGAAGGTCATCGAGACGCCGGTCTTTCAGGGCGTGGCCCAGAACGGCATCCAGCTCAACGTGAAGGCGCGCATCACGGTGCGCAGCAACCTCGACCGTTACGTCGGCGGCGCGGGCGAGCCGACGATCGTGGCGCGGGTCGGTGAGGGCGTGGTCTCAGCTGTCGGCGCCGCCGTCGATCACAAGGAAGTGCTCGAATATCCCGACCGCATCTCCAAAGCGGTGCTGGCGAAGGGGCTCGATGCCGGCACGGCGTTCGAAATCGTCTCGATCGACATCGCCGACGTCGACGTCGGCAAGAACATCGGCGCCGAATTGCAGACCTCGCAAGCCGAGGCCGACCGCCGCATCGCGCAAGCGAAGGCGGCCGAACGGCAGTACGCGGCGCTCGCCGCCGAGCAGGAGATGAAGGCCGAGACACAGCGGATGCGCGCAAAAGTCGTGGAAGCCGAAGCGCAGGTTCCGGTCGCGCTTGCCGACGCGTTCCGTTCGGGCAACCTCGGCGTGATGGATTATTACCGCATGAACAACATCAAAGCCGACACGGAGATGCGCGGCGCGATCGGTTCGAGCGCCGTCGACGCGCCCGCGCTCGACATCGCAAAATGACCTTCCAAGTCCTGGTGAACCTCGTGCCGATCATCGTGGTCGCGCTCATCGTGTCCGGCGCGATCCGGCGCCAGCTTGCCCGGCTCAGCCCACCGCCGCTACCGGTGCAGCAGGCGCAACCCCCCGCGCAGCGGCGCCGGCTCGCCCCGCCACCCGCCGTGCGCCTTGTCGCGGCGCCGTCGGCCGCGGCGCTGTCCGGCGGGGCGGCGAACCGCGTCGGCATCGTGCCCTCGATGGCTGAGACGCTGCCGGCTGAGGCGGCTGCGGCGTTTCCGGGCCTCGATCTGACGCTTGGGGATACACCCGGCGTCGCGACCGCACGCGGCGCACGGCGGCTGATCCGCACGCGGGGCGGGGGACCGGCGATCGGCAGCCCGGGCTGGGGCCTCAACGCGGTCGTGGCGATGGAGATCCTGGGCCCGCCGGTGAGCCTGCGTTCCGGTGCCACCGTCGGCGCACCCCACGTTTTGTAGTGGGAAAGCCCCTGCTGCCGAAGGAGCGCTGACTGCCCGGGATCACCATCGAATCGACGTTCGCGCTCGACGGTCTCGACGACCATCTGCGGTTCTACGGACATCACGATCGCAACATCAGCGCGCTCGAAGCGCTGATCCCCGTGGTCGTGCGAGTCGCGGGAGAGAGGCTCCACCTGAGCGGCGATCGCGAGGCGGTGCGGCGGGCCGGGAACGTGCTCGATGCGATGCTGCAAGCGGCCCGCGCCGGGACGCACGTGACGCCCGACGACGTGGCGTTCTCGGCGCGCACCCTGGCCGCCGAAGGGATTCCCGCGACGCTCTTCATCACGCAACGCGGCAAAGAGATCCGGCCCAAGACGGGCGGTCAGCGCGCATTCGTCGCGAGCATCGCGAAGAACACGCTGACCTTCGGAATCGGTCCGGCCGGAACGGGCAAGACCTTTCTCGCCATCGTGATGGCGGTCCGCGCGCTCAAGGAGCGTGAGATTTCGCGCATCGTGCTTTCGCGGCCGGCGGTCGAGGCGGGCGAAAAGCTGGGCTTTCTGCCGGGCGATCTCAAAGAGAAGGTCGATCCGTATCTGCGGCCGCTCTACGACGCGCTGGGCGAATCGCTCGACGACGCGACGGTCGGAAAATACCTCGAACGGGGCGTCATCGAGGTCGCGCCGCTGGCCTACATGCGCGGGCGCACGCTTTCGGATGCGTACGTGATCCTCGACGAGGCGCAGAACACGTCGCGCGAACAGCTCAAGATGTTCCTCACGCGCTTGGGCTCCGGATCGAAGATGATCGTCAGCGGCGACGTGACGCAGATCGATCTGCCGCGCGGCGCACTGAGTGGCCTCGTCGAGGCGGAAGGGCTCTTCACCGGGATCGACAGCGTCGGGATCGTGCGCATGACGGAGTCCGACATCGTGCGCCATCCGCTGGTCGCGAAGCTCGTTGCGGCCTACCAGCGCGGCGGAGACGCGTAAGCCATTCCGGTCTACTTTGCCAATCGCACGCGCGGCACCGGACTGCGCGCCGCCCCGCTGCGGGCTACACTCGACCGCTTGCTCGCCGAGCTCGACGCGCCCGAGGCGACCGTATCGCTGAGCCTCGTGCGCGATCCGGAAATGCGGCAGCTCAATCGCGCGTACCGGCACCGGGATGCTGCGACCGACGTGTTGAGCTTTCCGCTCTACGAGCCGCAGGCGTTCGAACGCAACGGCCGCACGCATCTGCGCGCAAGGGCGGCGGCCGGGGAAATCATGCTCGGCGATATCGTGATTTCCATCGATGCTGCCCGCTCGCAGGCCGCCGCCTACGACGTGCCGCTGACGCGCGAGGTCGAGCGGCTGCTGATCCACGGCATGCTGCACCTGTTCGGACACGATCACGAAAAAACGGGCGAACGGCGCGCGATGGAACGTGAAGAGCGCCGGCTTGCCGAAGCGATCGGGATGCCCTGGCCCTATCTCGGCGAGCCGGGATGAACGATCCCCGGCCGCCGCGCGAAACACCGCTCGTCCAGGATGTCCGCGAACACGCCTTCTGGCGCTCGTTCCACCATGCGTTCGAAGGCATCATCCACGCGACGCGCACGCAGAGCAACATGCGGCTGCATCTGATCGCCGCCGCGCTGGTGCTGGCCGCGACGCTGTACTTGCGCCTGCAGCGGCCCTACGTCATCGGCATCGTCGTGACCGTAGCCATGGTGCTGGCGTTCGAGTTGATCAACACGGCCGTCGAAGCACTGGTCGACTTGATGACTGATGCGCACCATCCGCTTGCGAAAGTGGCCAAGGACGCATCGGCCGGCGCGGTGCTCGTCGTGGCGTTTGCAGCGGTGATCGTCGGATACCTCACGTTTTACGAGGGCATCCTGGCCGGCGGCGATCGCGTCTATCGGGCCGCCTTGGCCCTACCTGCGAACGCGGTGTTCATCGGCCTCGTGATCGTCGGCATCGCGACCGTGATCGCCAAAGCGAAGGTCGGCCGGGGTTCGGCACTGCAAGGCGGCGCCGTCAGCGGGCACGCGGCCTTGGCTTTCGCCGCGGCCACGTTCATTTCGCTGCTCGGGCACAGTGCGCTGCTCGCGGGGTTGGCCTTTTTCCTGGCCTTGCTGGTCACGCAGAGCCGGATCGAATCGGGAATTCACTCGGCGCGCGAAGTCTTCTTCGGCGGCGTGCTCGGCATCGGCGTGAGCTACACGCTCTGGCTTTGTCTGCGCCTTCCGTAGTGTGCTAGTGGCTCCAGCAGATCGGTGCGAACTCCATCGGAATCAACGCCTGGGCGATGCGTGGGATGATGCGCACGGTGTAATCGCCCGCTGCTCGGTGCGTCGAGATGGCGCCCGAATACGTTTGCGTATTTGAGCCTGCCGGGGCGGCGTCGCTGAGGTGCAACGGGTGCCGCTCGAGCGGATCACGCGGATCTTCGGGATCGGCATACAGCTCGACCGCAATCTCGTCGGTGTGCATGCCGCCCAAGGCGATGCGGGCGGTGACGGTCAGACCGCCCGGTTGCGGCACCGGGATAACCTCGACGAAGGACATGCCTCCCCACCGCGCGCGAACGCCGGCGAAGGTCGCTTCCAGTTCGACGCCGAGCTGCCCGTCGGCGGCAGTTCGGGCGCGGTAGGCCGGCCCGGCGCGGCGGTAGAGATCGAAGTAGTCGAGCATCATGCGGTTACTCGAGTACCGCGGCGTCAGGTGCGCCATGCTCGCGCGAACGCGCGCGATCCACTGCGTCGGGATGCCCGCCTCCCGCTCGTAAAACTCGGGCACGATCTCGTTTTCGAGTAATTGATACAAGCTCTCGGCATCGAAGGCGTCGCGCAGCGCGCCCGCGTCGCTGCGGTCGCCGATCGCCCAACCGCGGCTCGGCTCGTAGGCTTCGTCCCACCAGCCGTCAAGGGTCGAGCAGTTGAGCCCGCCGTTGACCAGGACTTTCATGCCGCTCGTCCCGCATGCTTCCCACGTGCGGCGCGGCATGTTGAGCCAAACGTCGGCGCCTTCGAGGATCGTCATCGCAACCGCCAAGTCGTAGTTGGGCAAGAACGCGGCGCGTTCGCGCACGTCGGGGCGGGAAACGAATGAGTGCCAGCGCGCGAGGCTGCGCTTTCCGTTAGCGTCCGAGGGATGAGCCTTGCCCGCGACGACCAACTGCACCGGATGCGCCGGATCGTTGAGCAGCCGGGCTAGGCGATCGGGATCCGTCAATAGCAGCGCCCCACGCTTGTAGTCCGTGAACCGGCGCGCGAACCCGATGACGAGCACGTCGGGATCGAATCGGCGCAGCCGTTCCGTCAGCCTCCCGCGTTGCGTTCGGCGCAGGGCCCACAGGGCTTCATCGCTGGCGAGCGCCATGCGTTCGGCCAGGACATCGAGCGGTTTCAGCCAGCGATCGCTCCCGGCGTGCTCGGTCCAAAATGCATCCGCGGCCGGCGAATCCCACGTCGACATGTGGACGCCGTTGGTGACGTTGACGACCGGAATCTCCGCCAGCGGCCAATGCGCGAAGAGCGGCGCGAAGAGTTGCCGGCTGACGTCCGCGTGTAAGCGGCTGACGGCGTTCGCGATACCCGCCCCGTGCATCGCAAGAACCGGCATCGTGAACGACACCTCCTCGGGAGTGCTGCGGCCTAATTCGAGCAGCGCGGGCAGCGCTAGGCCGAGATCGGCGGCATACGCCCCGAAATGGTCTTCGATCAACGCCGCCGGAAAGCGATCGAAGGCCGCGGCAACCGCCGTATGCGTCGTGAAGATCGTCCCGGCGCGCACGCAGCGCATGGCGACCGCGAACGGCTGCCCAGTGCGGGCCATAAACATGCGGGCGCGCTCGAGCACCGCGAATGCGGCGTGCCCTTCGTTGAGGTGGACGATCTCGGGCGTGCAGCCGAGTAACTCGAGCGCGCGCATGCCTCCGATGCCGAGCGCCATTTCCTGTTCCAGGCGCAGCTGCGGATCGTCGACGTACAGCCGGGCGGTGACCTCGCGGTCCGCCGGCGTGTTGGCCGGATGCATGCTGTCGACGAGGTACAGGCGCACCCGTCCGACGATCGCTTCCCAGATTGCAAGCCGGAGCGTGCGGCCGGGCAGATCGATCGAGACCGTGCGTGCGCTTCCGTCGTCATTTCGCAGCGGCCGCAGCGGCAGGTCGTCCGGATCGATGCTGGGATAGCTCTCCTGCTGCTGGTCCCCCTCGAAGCGTTGTTGAAAGTAGCCTTGACGATACAGCATGCCGACGCCGACTACGGGCACGCCGAGATCGCTAGCCGTTTTCAGGTAATCCCCGGCCAGCATGCCGAGGCCGCCGGCGTAGAACGGCAGCGCCTCGCTGAGGCCGAACTCCATGCTGAAATACGCAATCGTTCCGACGTCGCGGCCGGTGCCCGAGAACCAGGTCTCCTGCGCGAGGTAGCGGCGATGTGCGTCGCACTGTTCTTGCACTTCCCGCACGAACACCGGGTCGCGCGACAACTCCGCCAGCCGGCCGGCGGACGCGCGCAACACAGACCAAGCACTTCCGCTGGTACGCCACAGCTCGGCGTCGATCGCATTCCACAACCGGTCGGCGTGGTGGTTCCAGGTCCACCGGAGGTCGAGCGCGAGTTCGTGCAAATCTTCGAGCAGTATCGAGTCCATGCGTGAGCGCATTAACCTTTCTTAAAGTCGATCCGTTGCACCTTACGAGTACGCGGAAAAAGGAAGAATGCTTGCTTTGAACAACGCGAAGCCGTACGTGGCTCTGCAAGAGGCTGATTTGTACGCGCAGGTACGGGCGCTCGACGAAAGCGTTCGCGCGGACGGCGACGAGCGTTACCAGGAATGGCTCCCGCACATCACGCGCTCGACGTTCCTTCCGAGCGCGAAGAACCTCGCTTCGTATTTAGCCTTTCGCGAACACGATCTGCGCGAACTGCAGGATCGCTTGACCCCGCTCGGGCTGTCGTCGCTCGGCCGTTGTGAGGCCCACGTGCTTGCGAGCCTCGCCTCGGTGCGGGCGACACTAGCCGTGCTGTGCGGTATCGAAGACGCGGACGCCGAACGGCCGCGGCCTGAGGACTTCGGCCTAGGCGAACGTTTGCTGCTGAACAATACGGATGAACTGTTCGGAACGACGAGCGGCCTGCACGTTATGGTGACGCTGTCGACCGAAGCCGCGACGGACTACCCGTTCGTGAAGCAACTGGTGGAAGCCGGAATGGACTCGGCGCGGATCAATTGCGCGCACGATTCGCGCGAGGTCTGGCGGGCGATGGCGGCCAATGTCCGGCGCGCGGCGCAGGAAACGCAGCGCGCCTGCCGCGTCTACATGGACATCGCGGGTCCGAAATTACGCGTCGGATCGGTGATCGCGCAGCACCCCAAGCGGCGGTTCTTCGCCGGCGACACCGTCCAGCTCACCTGCACCGAGCCGTCGATCTACGAATACCTTGCGGCCGGCACGCCGGTTTGGATCGACGACGGTAAGATCGGAGCCGTCGTCGTCCGTAGCGGCGGCGACGGCATCGTCCTCGAGATCGAGCACGCGAGTCCGAACGGCAACCGGATACGGCCCGACAAGGGGCTCAATTTCCCGCAGACCACGTTGCCGCTGCCGGCGCTCGGTGAAAGCGATTTCGCCGACCTCGACGAGATCGTCGCAACGGCCGACATCGTGGGACAATCGTTCGTGAGAAACGCGGCCGACGTCGAGCTGCTGGTGGCTGAATTCGAACGCCGCGGCGTTCATCTGCCGATCATCGCGAAACTCGAAACCGCGGATGCAATCGCAAACGCGCCGGAAATCGTCGTGGCCGGCGCGGGCCGCGTCCCCTTCGGTGTCATGATCGCCCGCGGCGATCTGGCGATCGAAATCGGGTATCAGCGGCTCGCCGAGATCCAAGAAGAGCTGCTATGGCTGTGCGAAGCGGCACACGTTCCGGTCGTTTGGGCGACGCAAGTGCTCGACGGCTTCGTGAAAACCGGAATTCCGTCACGCGCCGAGATCACCGATGCGGCGATGTCCCAGCGGGCGGAGTGCGTCATGCTCAACAAGGGGCCGTTCGTGGTGGAAGCCGTTGCCGTTCTCGAAGACGTGGTCGAGCGCATGCGGGGTCACCAGACGAAGAAAAGCGCTCGGCTGAGAGAACTCCACGCCTGGCAGCACCCTACCTAGACACGGGCATGCGCTGGGCCGCCTAGCTGGACTAGCCTGCTGCGCTCAGGGCGAAATGTGGTATAATCGAGCGCGCTTGAGTACCGACCCCGACCCCGTCCACGCGGCGCCGCCCCGACCCTACGTTCGTCGATGAACGACTACTGGCTCGAGCTTTTCGTCCTCGTGCTTTTCGTGGGCGCGGCTGCGTTTTTCGCCGCGTCGGAAGCAGCGATCGTCTCGGTTTCGCGCATTTCCGCGCGGACGTTTGCCGAGAAGGGCGTCCCGGGGGGCAAGCGGCTGCAGAAGATGCTTGAAGACCGCAACCGCACGCTGACGTCGATTCTGATCGCCAACACCTTCGTGTTGCTGGCGACCAGCGGCATCGCGACCTACCTGTTCGTCCAACTGGGCGTCCCGCAAGCGCCGCTGTGGTCGACCTTGCTCACGACGGCGGTATTGCTGCTCTTCGGCGAGATTCTGCCCAAGACGCTGGCCGTTTCGAACAGCGGCCGAACCGCCCTGCGCCTGTCCGCGCCGCTGCTCTGCGTGACCTGGCTGCTTACGCCGCTCACCTCGGCCTTTCTCGCGACGACCAACCTGATCGTGCGCGTTTTCGGCGGCAAGCCGCCGCACGGCCCGTACGTTACCGAAGACGACATCAAGACGCTGGTCAACGTCGGCGTCGAGCAGAACGTGCTCGAAGAGGGCGAGCGCGAGCTGATCCACTCGATCATCGAGTTCGGCGACACGATCGTGCGTGAGGTGATGACCCCGCGCCCCGACGTTATCGCGGTGCCGGTAACGGCGGCGCCGCGGCGCGCGCTCGATCTCGTGATCGCCGACGGTTACTCGAAACTCCCGGTCTACGAAGAGATGATCGACAACGTCATCGGCGTGGTGCACGACCGCGAGCTGCTGGTCGCGCTCGCCAACGGCACGATCGCGACGTCGTCGCTACGCGAGTTGATGCGCCCGGTGGCACACGTTCCGGAGAGCAAGCGCATTTCCGAACTGCTGCGCGAGATGCAGCGCGGCAAATATTCGCTCGCGATCGTCGTCGACGAGTACGGCGGAACGGCGGGTATCGTGACGATGGAAGATCTGCTCGAAGAGATCGTCGGCGAGATTCGCGACGAGCACGACGAAGGCGAAGAAGAGTCGATTCGCAGGGTTGCCGAGGACGAGACGATCGTCGAAGCCGGGACGAACATCGAGGACGTCAACGCGGCGCTGGGCTTGAACCTCCCGCACGAAGACTTCGAGACGATCGGCGGCTATGCGGTCGGGTTGTTCGGCCGCTTGCCGCACGAGGGCGAAGAGATCGCCGCCGGAGACGGCGTCCGCCTGCGCGTCGACCGCACCCGCGGCCGGCGCATCCTCGCCGTTCGCGTTTTCACCAACGGCAGGGCGCATGGCGGCGGCGCCGCCCTAGGGTCGACAACCCCTGATGCCCGATCTGAGTGATCTCCGGGCGGCGGCGCGCGCGGCGCGCGGGCGCGCCTATGCCCCCTACTCGCACCTCGCGGTCGGCGCGGCGCTGGAAACGACCGACGGTCGCCGTTTTACCGGAGCGAACGTCGAGAACGCGTCCTTCGGCTTGGCCATTTGCGCCGAACGTACGGCGGTCTTCGCCGCGGTGCTGGCCGGCGCGGGACGGATCGCTGCGATGGCGGTGAGCGGACCCGACGGCGTGACGACGCCGCCCTGTGGTGCGTGCCGCCAGGTTCTGGCCGAGTTCGGCGCGCCGGACGTTCCGCTCAGCTACGCGCGCGCCGACGGCGGCTGGACCGACACGACGCTGGGTGAGTTGTTGCCGGCCGCCTTCGATGCGGTCGCGCTCGAAGCGGCGCGAGGGATCGCCTGATCGAACGTACGTACACGACCGACGCGATCGTTCTGCGCGCGCGCAACCTCGGTGAGGCGGACAAGATATTCACGCTGTTCACGCGCAGTTCCGGGAAGGTCGATGCGGTCGGCAAGGGCGTACGGCGGACCAAGAGCACGCTGGGCGGACGCCTCGAACTGCTTACCGAATCGACGTTGACGCTGCACCGCGGACGAACGCTCGACATCATCACGTCGGCGGTGACCGTCCGCTCGCACTGGATGGGTTTGACCGAACCGCGCGCGCTCGCCGCGGCGTCGCTGATCGCCGAAATCGTCGACATGTTCTGCGAGCCCGAGCTGCCGCTGGACGAGATCTACGCGCTGCTTTCGAACGCCTCGCTCGCGATCGCGTCATCGAGCGCGCCCAACGCGCTCGTGCCGCGCTTCGAGCTGCGTTTGCTGCACGCGCTCGGCCTCGCGCCGCCCGACGATACGTGCATCCGGTGCGGCGGCCCGTTCGACGACCGGGGCGCGTGGGTGGACATCGACGCCGGCGGACTCGGCTGCAAGAACTGCTACGGCGCCCGCGGCGACCTGCATTCGCTCGACGCAGCCGACGTCGAAAATTTTCGCGCGCTCGGCGCGCCGCGCGCCTCGGGGTTGCGAGCGGCGATCAACGCGACGCCCAAAGTGGCGCGCGCGGTCGACGACCTGGTAACGTTTCACCTCGGCCGGCGTCCGAAATCGCGGGCTCTCTTGGACGCCTTCGCACCCTGATGCCGATCGACGGCAGCGTGGTGGCACTCGATGTCGGTTCGCGCCGCATCGGGGTCGCCGTGAGCGACCCGCTCGGATCCTTCGCGCTCCCGCACGGCACGATCGAGCGCACGAACGTGCGCGCCGACGTCGCGGCGGTCGTCGCGATCGCCCGCGAACGGAACGCGCGGACGATCGTCGTGGGCGACCCGTTGACGATGGCCGGTACGCGCGGGATCGCCGCGGAGAACATCGACGCGTTCGTGGCGCATCTGGCGCGCGCGTTCGACGGGCGCATCGAACGCATCGACGAGCGGCTCACGACGGCGGCCGTGCAGAAAGCGCTCATCGGCGCGGACGTCTCGCGCGCCAAGCGCAAGACCGTCGTCGACAAGCTGGCCGCCGCAATGATCCTCGAAACGTACTTGGCCCGCGCCCGCGCGTGAGGGGGGTTCGCGCGCTCGTCAATGCGGCGATCGCGATCGTCGTTGCTGCGGGCGTGCTCGCCGCTGCGGCCGGTCTGTGGTTCCGCTACGACGTGTACGGGGACCGCTCGCTGCCGGCGGCGGCGACCACCTACATCGTGCCGCAGGGCGCGACGCTGGGCGATGTCGTCGCCGGGCTCCAAACAGCCGGCATCGTGGCTCATCCGACGGTACTGCGTCTGCTGGCCCGTTTACGAAATGAAGAGGCCGCCGTCCAGCCGGGTCAATACCGCTTCCCCGCCCATCAAACGAGCGATGAGATCCTGCGGCGGCTGGTCGACGGGAACATCGACGCCGCCTGGGTGACCTTTCCCGAAGGTTTTACGGCGCGCCAGATTGGCGCGCGGCTGGCGGCGAGATCGCTCGTCGGGGCGGCGGCGTTCGATCGCTACGCAGCCCGGACAGGCCTCGACGTCGACGGCGTCCGGACGCGATCGCTTGAGGGCTTCCTCTTTCCCAGCACCTACCTGGTCCCCATCGGCGCCGATCCGGGCCGGATCGCGCACCTCCTCACCGACCAGTTTTTTCGCGAGTTGCCAGCGAATGCGGCTTCCCAGGCTCGAGCGCTCGGCCTCGACGTACCGCAGGTCATCACCATCGCCTCGTTGATCGAGCGCGAGGCCCAGGCGGACGACGAACGGGCGCTCATGGCCGGCGTCTACTACAACCGGCTGCGTGCGGGAATGCCGCTCGATGTCGACGCAACGATCGAATACGTCTTTCCCCAGCACCATGCGGTGATCACGCGCCGCGATCTCGAGATCGACTCCCCCTACAACACCTACTTACACACCGGTTTACCGCCAACGCCGATCGCCAATCCGGGCAAGGCATCGATCGACGCGGCGTTCGCACCGGTCCGGTCGCAGTACCTGTTCTACGTCTACAAAGGTAACGGTCACCACGCCTTCGCGAGGACGCTACAAGAGCACTACGCGAACGTCGAACGTTACGAACATTAACCTAAGGAGAATGTGTCATCGAAGGTTCGAACGGGGTCGGGAACGGTAATGGAGAGGGAGACGGCGGACCGCTGGAACTGCGCGACATCCTCGTGATCGAAACCAACGACGGCCAGTCGCTGGAGTTCGAGGTCGTGGGTTTGGTCGAGGACGACGAAAAGAACGCCTACGCGGTGTGTTACAGCGAGAAGGCCGACGAGTTCGTCGTGACCGACGATTCGGGCACGCTGCTCGACGACGAAGAGCTAGCCCAAGAGATCCTCGACGATTTCTTCGTGCTGGCCGAAGAGTCCGCACCCCCCGAACCCGAAACCGAGAAGTAGTCGCCCTTGGTTGTCATCCCAAGCTTTCGAGGGACAGCCGCAATCTTGCACGCTAGGTAGCTGCCCCTCGACAAAACTCGGGGTGACCATTGAGGCCAGAGCCTCCCTTACGCTAGGGCTTCTTTTTGCGGGAGCCAGCGGTCGAGCACGAGCCGTAACGCGGCCAGGGACACGGGCTTGGAGACGTAGTCGTCCATGCCGGCCGCGAGACAGGAATCGCGGTCCTCGTTGAGGGCGTTGGCGGTCATCGCTACGATCGGTACGTGCTTGCGGGTACGGATCTCGTGCCGGCGGATCTCGGCCGACGCCTCGTATCCGTCCATGACCGGCATCTGCACGTCCATGAAGATCAGGTCGTAGCTCTCGCGCGCCTGCGAATCGACGGCTTCGCGGCCGTTGGCGACCGCGTCCGCGCTGAAGCCCAGCCGCTGCAGCTGACGCATGGCAAGACGCTGATTGACCTGGTTATCCTCGACGATCAGGACCCGTTCCGTGCGTGGCGCGGTGGGGGCGCTCGCGGGAACCGGCTCGGCTTCGCGGCTGCGCGTGTGCACGGCGTCGCTCAATGCATCGTAGAGCGTCGATTGTGCGATCGGTTTGACCAAGTACTTCGCGAATCCGGCGGCGAGCGCGATGCGCGCCCGCGCGCTGTCGTCGTGCGCGGTCACCATCAGCAGCGGGACGTTTTTGAGCGCGGGCTGTTCGCGAATGTTGCGGGCGACCGACAAGCCGTCGGTCTCGCCGAGGTTGTAGTCGACCAGTACCGCATCGTAGGGTTCGCCGCGTGCGCTCGCGACGCCTAAGCGCGCCAGCGCTTCATCGCCGTCGGCCGCCCCGTCGGAATGGACGCCCCACGATTCGAGCGTGCGGTGAAAGATCTCTTGAGCGTGCTCGTCGTCGTCGATGACGAGCACCCGCGAGCCGCGCAGATCGGTCTGCGGTGGGCGCGTCGCCGCCGCCCGCGAACGGATGAACGGTACGGTGAAGAAGAACGTCGAGCCGAATCCGGGCTCGCTCTCGACGGAGATCTGGCCCTTCATCAGTTGTACGAGTTGCCGGGAGATCGCGAGGCCCAAGCCCGTGCCGCCGAAGCGGCGCGTGGTCGACATGTCGGCTTGGCGGAACGGTTCGAACAACTGCGCGCGCACGTCGGGGTCGATCCCGATCCCGGTGTCGCGCACGGCAAACTTTACCAGGACGCGATCGCCGTCGTCTTGTTCGCAGGTGACGAGGACCGACACGCTTCCGGTCGGCGTGAACTTTACCGCGTTCCCGAGCAGGTTCGTCAAGATCTGACCTAGCCGCAGCGCATCGCCGATGACGACCGGTGGAACGTTCGGGTCGATGTAGGTGAGCAGATCTAGCTGCTTGGCGCGCGCTTGCGGGGCCACGATCGAGGCGATCGATTCGACCAGCGCGACCAGTTCGACGTCGGCGTGTTCGAGCTCGAGCCGGCCGGCTTCGATCTTCGAGAAGTCCAGGATCTCGTTGATGACGGCCAGCAGCATCTCGCCCGAACTGCGAATCGTTTCGGCCAGCTCGCGCTGCTGCGGGGTGAGCGGCGTACCGAGGAGCAGTTCGGTCGTTCCGATCACGCCGTTCATCGGGGTGCGGATTTCGTGGCTCATCGTTGCGACGAAGTCGGATTTGGCGTGCGAGGCCGCTTCGGCGCGGGCGATCGCCAGGCGCAATCCGTCTTCGCGTTCGGCAATCCGCAGTTGCATCGCGCCGAGCGTGGCGTCGAGCGCGGCGATCTCGTCCCGTCCTTCGACCCGATCGGTCAACGGTACGGGGACGCCTTGCCCGTAGTCCAAGGCATGCTGGGTAACCCGTTCCAGCCGCCGCACGACGTAGCGGCCGGCGGCATAAACGGTTGCGAGCGAGAGAGTAACGCCGACGACGACAACCAGCGCAAGCAATATGCGCGCGAGCAGCCACACCTGACGCAGTTGGGCTCGGTTGCGCGCTTGGTAGTCCCGCACCTCACGATCCAGGCGGGCCTTCTGCGCGCGAAAGGTAACCATTGCATCCCGCGATGCGTCGGCATCGATCGTTGCCTGCTTCCTGTCACCGCGTCCGGCGCGTGCGGTGCCGACATAGCGATCGAGGTTCGCCAGCTCGCGTTCCGCCCGCGTTACGAGGCCCGGGACGAAGGGCCTGATCCACGGGACGGACTGCGCTAATGCATGCAAGTTTGCGATACCCGACTCGACCAGGGCGCGAGCGGCCGGATAGGGTTGCAGAAACTTTACGTCGCCGGTGAGCGCGTAGCCGTTGGCGTCGACCTCCGCTACTTGCAGGTTGACCGACAGGGCGTTCGACGCCGCGAGGGCCGCGTTGGTGTCGCGGGCGATACCCTCGACTTCCTGGATTTTCGAGCCGAACAACGCAATGACCAGCGCGAGCCCGAGGACGAGCCCGAGCGGTATAATGACCAAAGCCAGACTGCGCTGACGCAAGCTCATGTCGTTGAATGTGTGCTAGCTAGCCGTTGCGGAACCTTGCTGCGCAGCAGACGAGGGTGCAGGCGGCGGCGGAGAGAACGCCCCATGCCGCCGCGGAGAGGTGGCCGAGCGGCTGAAGGCGGCGGTTTGCTAAACCGTTATACGGATAACACTGTATCGAGGGTTCGAATCCCTCCCTCTCCGAAGCGTGCCCGGCAGGGAACGCAAACCGCACGGAGTACCATGCCAAGTCGCCGATGCGACGACGGAACGTGCGGTCGTAGCTCAATTGGATAGAGCAACAGGCTACGAACTTGTAGGTTGGGGGTTCGAGTCCCTCCGACCGCATATTATAGCGAGGCGGAAGCCCGCGCGAAGGCCGTGCGGGCTTACTTTTTCGCCAACGGTGCGCCACAGGAGAACGTTCAGCTGAAAGATCTCTCTTACATGGGGGCCGGATGCAACAAGCACTTGAGATAATCATCGGCGGTCTCTTGCAGGGCGGTGCATTCGCACTCGTCGCTCTGGGCTTTGCGCTCATCTTCCGCGTCACGGGGACGATCAATCTCTCGCAGGGCGCCTTCGTCGTCGTCGGCGCGCTCTTACTTTATACGTTCCATCAAGTGTTGCTGTGGCCGCTGGCCCTCGCGTTCCTCGCATCGCTGGTCGTCACGACGCTGATCGGGACCCTACTCGCGCAGTTCGTCCTGGAACCGGCGCTGCGGAAGCTGCCGATCAGCGGAATCGTCATCCTCACGGCCGGCCTCTTGACGTTCTTCGAAGGCGCGATTCTGCTCTGTTGGGGCAGCCAGCCGTATCAGCTCGAGCCGTTTTCCGGCTCGCGGCCGTACGAAGTCTTCGGACTGCGCTTCCCGACGCAGTCGCCGTGGGATGCCGGGGCGACCGTGCTCATCGTGGTCGCAATGTGGTACGTGCTGCAGAAAACGACCGTCGGTAAGGCGCTGCGTGCGGTTTCCGAGAATCCGGCCGCTGCGGCGCTGATGGGGATCAACGTCAAGCAGATGACGATCATCACCTACGCGGTAGCGGCCGGGATCGGCGGGATCGCGGGCATGGTGATCGGTCCGATCGTCTCGTTGCAGTTCGACGGCGGCGGCATCTTCACGAACGCCGGCTTCATTTCGGTGACGATCGGCGGCGTCGCATCGTTCTTCGGGGCGATCGTCGGCGGCCTCGGCCTGGGCCTGATCGAGCAGGGTGCCGCGGGCTACATCTCCTCGCTGTTCTCGACCACGATCGCTCTCGTGCTCTTACTGATCATGCTGATCTTGCGCCCGACCGGCATCATCGCCGGGCGGGTCCGGCGCCGCGAAGACGTGCGCGATATCCCGCACAATCAGAGCCAGGTCTCGACGACGCTCGGCGTCACGCAAGGGCGCGTGCTGGCCGCGCTGGCCCTGATCCTGGTCGCCGTCGCGCCACTGTTGCTGAACGCGTTCGGCGGCGGCGGTCTGCTGAGCTCGCTCGTGATCGCAGGAATCTTCTTCATCGCACTGCTCGGACTCGACGTTGTGCTGGGCTATTGCGGCCAGGTCAGCCTCGGTCACGCCGCGTTCATGGCGATGGGCGGGTACACCGCAGCCATTTGTGCCGTGAAGTTGAACCTGCCGCCGCTGGTCGGTGTGCTGGTGGGGCTGGTCGTCTCGTTGCTGTGCGCGACCGTCCTCTCGTTGGTGACCGTCAGACTGCGCGGCCACTACATGGCGCTCGCGACCCTGTCATTCGGATTGCTCGTCGACACGCTGACCGTTGGGCTCAGCGATTTGACGGGCGGACCCTCCGGAATGACGGGAATTCCGAATTTCTCCATCGGCGGCTATACGTTTGCCGGTCCCGTGCCCAACTATTACCTCGTTTGGGGGGTCGTGATCGTGAGTCTGGTCGTGCTTACGAACGCCATGGGGTCGGACTTCGGACGAACGCTGCGCTCGATCAAGACGGACCAAACGGCGGCGCTGGCGCTGGGCATCGACGTGCCGCGGTACAAACTCTACGCCTTTCTGATCGGGGCGGCGTTCGCATCGATCGCCGGCAGCCTCCTGGCGTTCGACTTCCAGTTCCTTTCGCCGGACATGGTCAGCACGCAGCAGTCGTTCTTGATCATCACGATGCTCGTCATCGGCGGCGAAGGCACGCTGGTCGGACCGGTGATCGGCGTCATCCTCTTGACGCTCCTTCCGACGGCGTTTCAGTTCTTGGCGAACTACAAAACGTTGGCCTCGGGGATCCTGCTCGTCACCGCGATGCTCTACTTCCCGAGCGGACTCTACGGTGGGTTCACCGCGCTCGTACGGCGCCTGTCGGGCGGGAGCCGGCCGACGCCCACACCGCTGCCCGTCGAGGGTGCGGCGTGAACGGGCAAGACGCGCTCACCGTCGCGAAGGTTACGAAATCGTTCGGCGGCGTGCACGCGGTGGCCGACGTTACGTTCAACGTGCGGGACGGTTCGCTGACCGCCCTGATCGGACCGAACGGTGCCGGCAAGAGCACGATGTTCAACCTGTTCACCAACCTTTACATCGCCGATTCGGGTTCCATTGCATACTTCGGCCAGGACCTCGCGGGCCTGCGCTCGGACAAGATCGCGCGCCTGGGATTGATCCGCACGTTTCAGACGGCGCGGGTCTTCGCCGGTATGACGGTGCTCGAAAACGTCCTGGCCGGCGCGCACATCGGCGTGCACGCCAACGTGTGGGAGGAAGCGCTGCGCCTGCCGCGTGCCACGAGCGGGGAGCGCACCGTGCGCGAAAAGGCCTCGCACCTGATCGATGTATTGGGCCTCTCTGCGGTAGCCGAAGACCCGGCGATCAGCTTGCCGCTCGGCTTGCAGAAGCTGCTCGAGATCGCCCGCGCCCTGATGGCCGGACCGCGCGTGCTGCTGCTCGACGAGCCCGCCGCCGGGCTCAACGAGACCGAGACGCTGCGCCTGGCGGAGCTGCTCGTGGCGATCAACGCAGCCGGTGTGACGATGGTCGTCGTCGAGCACAACATGTCGCTGGTGATGTCGATCTCGCAAGACATCGTCGTGCTCGACGCGGGTCGCGTCATCGCGCGCGGTACACCGGCTGCAGTTCAAGCTGACGAGCGCGTGATCGAAGCCTATGTCGGTCGCGCAACCGATACGGTGGTGGGTTAATGGCAAACATGCTCGACATCGAGAACCTCACGGCCGGCTACGGCGCGGCAGTGGTGCTGCACGACGTTTCGCTGTACGTCGGTTCGGGCGAAATGGTGGCGCTCGTCGGCGCGAACGGCGCCGGCAAGACGACGTTGCTCAAGACGATTTCCGGCCTCGTCACGCCGCGCTCGGGAAAGGCTGAGCTGGCCGGGAGACCGCTCTCGGGGCTCTCGTCGGTGGCGCGCGTGCAACTGGGCCTAGCCCACGTTCCCGAAGGCCGGCAGGTGTTCGGCGATCTGACCGTCGCCGAGAATCTCGAAATCGGCGCGTACACGCAGCTGGGCAAGCTGGCGCAGGACGAGTTGGCGGCCCGTGCGGCCGAGGTGTATCGCATTTTTCCGATCCTCAAGGAGAAGGAACAGCTCCCGGCCGGCGGCCTGTCGGGTGGCCAGCAGCAGATGCTCGCGATCGGCCGCGGGCTGATGCTCAAGCCGCAACTGCTGCTGCTGGATGAACCCTCGCTCGGACTCTCGCCGATGCTGGTGACGGAAATCTTCCGCGTGCTGGCGACGTTGCGCGAAACCGGGGTCTCGATTCTGCTCTCCGAGCAGAACGCGCGTTTGAGCCTCGCCATCGCCGATCGCGGCTACGTCATCGAGACCGGCAAGATCGTCCAAGAAGGTACCGGAGCGGAGCTGCTGGCCAGCTCCGAAGTGATGGAACGCTACCTGGGCGTCGGTACGTCGAGCATCGATCTCGAGCACGATCCGGCCAAGGACGAGATGATGCGTAAACTCCGCGATATCGTCGGCATTCCGGCCGCCTAGCATGGCGCGCCCGTCGCTGTGGGGCGAACTACTGGGAGCGGAGGTGCGCTACTACGATGCCGGGGGCGTGCGGACGCGCAGCATCCAAGCCGGGAGCGGCATGCCCGTGATCATGTTGCACGGCGGCGGCGGCCACGCCGAGGCGTTCGCGCGCAACGTCATTCCGCTCGCGGCCGATTTCGATGCGCGCGCGATCGACTATTACGGTCACGGCCTGACCGACTCGGGCCCTTTGCCGCCCGGCAAGGAGGCCTTCCTCAAACACCTCATCGACTACATGGACGCGGCGGGATTGGAGCGCGCACACCTGATCGGTGAATCGCTCGGCGGCTCGATCGCCGTCTGGACCGCCATCGAGCACCCCGATCGCGTCGGCAAAGTGATCTACACGGTCGGCGCGCACCTCAAGGTTCCGGTCGACGAAGAAACGCAACGCGTGACCGACGCCGGACTCGGTGAGTTCCGGCGGCTGACGAAGCAGTTCCGCGAGAACCCATCGCGCGAGAACGTGCACGCCCGCCTGCGGTGGCTTTTCCATCAGCCGGAACGCGATCTCACCGAAGAACTGATCGACCTGCGCTGGGCGCTCTACCAGCGCTCGGCCGAAAAGGCGGGCTCAGGTGCCGAGAATCCCAGCATGGAACAGTTGACGCCGGAGAACCTGGCGCGCATTCCCGTGCCCATGCTCTTCCTGTGGACCGATCACAACCCGACCCAGCAAGCCGTGACGGCCAAGAAGGCGATGACGTTCGTTCGCAATGCAGACTGGGCGCTGATCGAAGATTCCGGTCACTGGCCGCAGTGGGAACATCCGGAAACGTTCAACCGGATCGTAGCGGAGTATTTAAAAAAGTAGATCGAAGAGGAAGTTAAAAGAAGGTCGTTAGCGTTTTCGCGAGCAGGACGCTCTGGTCGAGGTAGATCGTCCGGTGCGCGACTTGCAGCCCCTCGCCGCGCCGGAGAACGTCGATACGTTTGCCGATGAACAGGTTGACCTCGTATTCCCCGCGGTTTTGCGAGACGACGAAGCAGCTGCGAACGGTCAGCTCCCGATCGCTCACATCGGTGATGCTCACGTTGCTGACGACGTGGGTGGTGCGGGAGCGGGGCTCTTCGGCCCAGTGATCGCCGCTCTCGTTCTGTGAGACCCGCTTGCGCAAGTCGTCCTTGCCCTCGTCGAACCAGTTCGCGTCCCGGCGCTCGCGCGTGTACTCGGACTCCGGGCTGTCGAAGGCCAGGTTGCGGGCAATCGGCATCCAATAGCGCGCGTCCTCGGCAAACAGCTCCAGCCACTCCTCGAAACGCCGCTCGTCCAGTAACTGCGCCTCTTTCGTGAACAGCGCCTCGACCTCACGCTGGAGGAACAACGCCGCCAGGCGCGCGTCGTGCAGTTCGACGCTCATGCCGACATCAATTCGTTCCAGCGCGCGTAGAACGACCGCTGGTTGTGCTCGGTCACGTCGGCGGCAACCATGGCGTCGGCGCCGAGCCAGGCTTCCGGCCAAGCACGGCGCGCTTCGTTCGGAGCCAGCTGGTAGTTGAACGGGTAGCGGCGCGACGTGATGCCGTTGGTGCCGCGCTGCGCGGCGGTCCAGTTCTCCATGTCGTCCTGTTCCGTCATGCCGGCCGGGCCACCGTAGCGCATGTAGTAGTGGCGCAGGGTGTCCTTGACGATCTGTGGAGCGTTGCGCGGAACGAAGAGCCAGCGCCAAACTTCGGTTTCCTGCGCGCTCACCGGGAGCCAAACGCCGATCGTCGTGCGGCCGCCGGTGTTGTAGTGCATGTTCGGAAACACGATGCCGCCCCGGTTGAACAGTCGCGCCCGGTCGCCCAGACGCTTCTGGCGCAGCGCGTGGCAGTCGCGGAAATAGGCGTCGACTTCGGGCACGGTAGCCCACATCGATTCGTACGGTGAAAGCTCGTCGTACAGGTTGGCGCGCACGGTGTGACCGCCGGGATGCGCGATGTTGAGAAACGTGAACGGCGCCTTCAACGCGTCAAACGCATGGCGCGCAGGCTTGCCGCTGCCGCTGATCCCGAGGCGGTTGACCGATAGATGCGTGGGATAGTGGGAATGATCGCCGGAGAAATTCTCCTGGCCGAACTTCCAGTTGCTCGGCATCCGCCACTTGACGATGCCGCCGATCACTTCGTAGCCGTCGTCTTCGCCGTCGGGCGATTGCAGCAGATCGCGAAGGTAGAGCGTCATGTCGCCGAGGTATTCTTCGAAACTCGGCGCGGCCGGATCGAACGTGGCCCAGATCGAGCCGTAGAAAATCGCCGTGCGGGCCGGGATCAGCCCCCACTGGCTGCGCTCGAGGGTGTCGTGATAACCTTCGTTGAGTTTCGGCACGCCCGTCAAGTTGCCGCTCAGATCATACGACCAGCCGTGGTAGGAACACATGAAGCTGACGCCGTTGCCCTCGTCGTAGCGGCAGACGGGCATACCGCGGTGCCGGCAATTGTTGAGCAGGACGTTGATCGTTCCGCCCTTCGCGCGCGTTACGATGACCGATTCTTGGGCGACACGCGAGAGAAAGTAGTCGCCGTCGCGCGTCAGTTGGCTCGTGTGGCCGACGAACGCCCACGACGGAGCGAACACGCGCTCGAGTTCCTTGGCGAAGATCTCCTCGCTCGAGAAGATCTCACGGTTGACCGTTCCGTCGGCGGGGTTGCCGGCAACGCCAACCTCGAGTCGTTCGCGAATGGTCATGAGCGGCGCCCATCCTTTCCCCGAGAGGGTTGGAAATAATATTATGGCAATATAGCATTCTTGGCAAGGTCCTTCCCGGCCGGCCCGGGCGAGCTGCCAGGAAATGGAGGCTTCCCATGATCGCGTGTCTCTCGCCCAACGGTCAGAACCTCTGCTACGGCGCCGATCCACCGACCCGGCTGCTCGTCGCGACGATTCGCGGCGTCAATGTCCTCGAACGCGAGCGTGACGGTGCGCCGTGGATCGATCGTGGGCGGACGCTCGACGGTCACCACTGCGGGTCGATCATGATCGAACCGCGGCGCGGCGGCGTCTTTGCCGGCATGCACTCCGGCGGTTTGTATTTCAGCTCCGACGGCGGCGAGACGTGGGAGCGCCGCATGAACGGTTTGACGATCGAGCATATCTACTCGCTCGGTTACGCGAATTGGGGCGATGCGATCGTGCTGTATGCGGGAACCGAACCGGCCTCGATGTTCCGCAGCGACGATTACGGCAAATCGTGGGTCGAGCAACCGGGGATCAAGGAGGCGAAGGGCCGCGACAAGTGGGTCTTCCCCTCGCCGCCGCATCTCGCGCATACGAAGACGATGACCATTGATCAGCGTAACCCGAACGTGGTCTACGCCGGCGTCGAGCAAGGCGATTTGTTCAAGACGACCGACGGCGGCGCGTCGTGGTTCGAGATCAACGACTACTCGAAGCCCACCGACTGGGCGTATCGCGATGTCCACTTGCTGACCATCCATCCGGAAGACCCGAACGAATTGTTCCTGACCACCGGCATGGGGATCTACCATAGCCTCGATGCGGCCGCGACGTGGAAGCACCTGATCGACAACAGTTTTCGCATCGGGTACCCCGATCATTTCATCATCTCACCGCTCGACGGCAACACGATGTTCACCGCCGGCGCGTCGAAGAATCCCGGCGAGTGGCGGACCAGCCACAATGCCGAGTCCACGATCATGAAAACCCGCGACCGGGCGAAGAACTGGACCGATGCGAGCACGGGTTTGCCCGACGACCGGCGCCCGAACATCGAGGCGATGAGCATGGCCACCTATCCCGGGGGCTTCACGCTCTTCGCGGGCAACACCGACGGCGACGTCTTTGGCAGCGACGATGCAGCGGAACACTGGACGCGCATCGCCGGCGGCCTCGCCCCCGTTTCGAAGGGCCGCCACTACCACGGCTTGCAACTCGCTTGACCCCGGCGGGTTCAAGCGCTAGATGAACGTTCCGGACACACAACCAACCCTCGACCAAATGCTCGCGATCAAGCGGGACCGCGCGATCAACGAGCACGCTCTGCGCACGCTTTTTTTCGAAGCCCGCACGGCCAACGGTTTCCTCGGCGCTCCGGTGCCGCGCGAATTGCTCGCACGCGCCGTGGAGATTGCGGAACTCGGGCCGACCAGCGCCAACTCGCTGCCGGCGCGCTACGTGTTCGTGCAGTCGCCGGCAGCGAAGGAACGGCTGCGGCCGTGCGTCGGGCCCGGCAATCTCGAGAAGACGATGAAGGCTCCGGCCACCGCCATCGTAGCCGCCGACCTGAAGTTCTATGAGAACTTTCCGCGCACGTTCCCGACCCGCCCCGAAATGCGCGACCGCTTCGCGAACTCCACCGATCTCGCGTCGACGCGAGACTTCGCGCGCGACAACGCGCTCTTGCAGATGGGCTATTTCATCCTTGCGGCACGCGCGCTGGGGCTCGACTGCGGCCCGATGGGCGGCTTCGATCGCGCGAAGACCGACGCCGAGTTCTTCCCCGGCGGCCGCACGATCTCGCTCTACCTGATCAACATCGGGTTCGGCGACGATTCGAAAGGCTTCCCGCGGCTACCGCGTTTGGAGCCCGCCGAAATCATGACGTTCCTCTAACGGCCCGGTTTGTAGATCAACTCGCCGGCCGCAAACGTGGCCGGCAGGCCGCCGTAACGAGCGACGAGGTCGATCTCGGGCTGCATCTGGGCGGTGTCGAAGCGCGGCGCGTAATCGACCCGCAGCATCGTCGCGGCGACCGCCGGATCCATCTTGCCGTACTTGGCCAAGATGTTGCCGCTCTGCGGCTTGTGCGTGTTCGCCCACTGCGCCGTCCGGGCGATCACTTGCGCGAAACGGTTAGCGAGATCGGCATGCGCTGCGGCCCACTGCGTGGTCGAGAACCAGCAACCGATGATAAAGCGCGAGCCGATCGCATCGTAGGCGTCGGCCAGTATGCGCGCAGCGCCCTTGGCTTGCGCGATGAATGGATCGGCGACGATGGCCGCATCGATGCGGTCGGCGCCGAGCGCCTCGATGATCTGCGGGAAGGTCATCTCGATGAAATGGACGGTCGACGAATCGCCGCCGTTCTGGTCGATCCAGAGTTGCGGCGCGTATTGGGTGATCGTCTTGAGGCCGTTTACCGCGAGCGTCTTTCCGTTGAGGTCGCGGGCGGTCTTGACCGGCGAATCCTTCGGCACCATCAGCACCGAGGTGGGAATGCTCGCGGTGTAGAGGCTGCCCGGTGCGAGCAGCGTCACCGGGATGTTGTGCTTGTAGGCGACGGCGATTGAGATCAGGTTGGAGAAGCCGATGTCGACCGCGCCGGCCGCGACGGCCGAGGTGATCGCCGCGCCGCTGGGGATCGAGTCGACCTGCGCGTCGATTCCGGCATCGCGAAAGTAGCCTAGGTCATAGGCGTAGTACGCCTCGGCACCGGCATCGAGCGGGATCGTCGCAACGTGCAACGCGTCGTTCGCCCATGCTCGCGACGGCAACGTCGCGGCTGCGGCGGCTCCGGCAAACCCCGCGAGAACGGTGCGGCGATTCGGCATGGCGCTATGCTCCCCGCAGCGCTTCGGCAACGCGGCCGGGGCCCAACGGAATCTCGCGCAGGCGGATGCCCGCCGCGTCGTAGATGGCGTTACCGATTGCCGGTGCGATCACGGTGGTGGTGGCCTCACCGGCACCCAACACCGGTTCGTGTTTGCGATCGATCAAGACGATGGTAACCTCCGGAACCTCGCTGAAGCGCACGATCGGGTAGCTGTGCCAATCCAGGCTGGTGACGCCGCTCGTGGTATGCGCCACGCGTTCCTTGAGCGTGCGGCTCATGGCTTGAATGGCGTTGCCCTCGATCTGGTTGCGCAAGCCGTCCGGGTTGACGATCAATCCGCAATCGTGCGCGATGGCGAGCTTCTCGACGCGCACGTTGCCGGTCTTGCGCTCGATGGCCACGTCAGCGATACATCCGACGTACGCTTCGGTGTTCTCGTAGCGCACGAAGGACAGCCCGCGCCCGCGCAGCGTAGCTGCCGTCCGATCGACGTTCGCCGCTGCCGGCCGCCCCTGCCAGGCGCCGAGTTTCTCGAGTGCCGCGAGCAGGTCCAGGGCGCGCGGGTCGTTGGCGAGGTGCGCACGCCGGAATGCCAGCGGATCAGCTTTCGCCGCAGCCGCGAGTTCGTCCATGAACGATTCGTTCGCAAAGGTGTTTTGCGTGCCGCCCAAACCGCGCATGGCCGAGGAGTGGAGATATCCGTCGCGGAGGTTGTGCATCGTCACACGGTAGTTCGGAATTTGATAGTTGACCTTCGCATCGCGGTCACCGCCGACGAACGCCACTTTTGCGTCGGGCACGCCGATCAGTTTCCCGGCTAGCAGGTTGCCCGCGTCGCCCGCCGGGCGCGTCGAGTGCGATGGCGACCAGACGTCGCTGCGCCAGGCGGTGATCCGCTGCCCAGCCGCATCGAGCGCGGCGCTGTGCGTGAGGATCATCGCGGGCCCCTTCGGGTCCCAGCCTTGTTCTTGATCGCGCATCCACTGCACGCGCACCGGCGCTCCGACCGCCTGCGAGAGCAACGCGGCGTCGGCGGCAGCATCGTCGGAGCCGTTGTGCCCGTAGCAGCCCGAGCCATCCACGTAGTTCACGTGCACCGCCGCGTTCGGCAGACCGAGCAGTTGCGCGAGAGCGCCGCGTAACGGGAAAATGCCCTGCGTCGAGGACCAGATCGTCGCTTTGCCGTCACGCACGTCGGCGACGGCGCACGACGGCCCGATCGAACCGTGCGTTTGATACGGCCAGAGGTAGGTCGCGCTGAGCGCGTTCGGGCCGAGGCCCGAGCCCTCGCCGGTATCGACGATGGCTCTCTCCGAGAGCACCGGTTGGGAAAGAACGGCGGCTTTTAGATCTGCTGCTGCCGGGAGGCCGCCGCCGGTCCACGTGACCTTCAGACGATGCATCGCAAGAATCGCCGTCCACTCTGACGGTGCGACGACGCCGAGGAAGTTGCCGCGCTTGAGGACGCGCACGCCGCGCAAACCGGCGATCGAGGACTCGTCGACGCTCGCGAGCGTTGCGCCAACCGGATACGGCCGGATGACGCGGCCGTGGAGCGTGCCGGGCAATCGCAAGTTGTGCAGGTAGCCGAACGAGCCGAAGACCTTGGCGGGCAGATCGACGCGCAGGATGGACTTCCCGACCACCGTGTAGCCGTCCGGATCCTTGACCACCGTAGCCTTCGAGATCGTGCGGCGTATGGCCTGACCGGCGAGGAGCTCGGCGTACGTCGCGTGCCGGCCCTCGCTGCGAACGCTGACGGTGCCGTTCGCGGTGACGAGTTGGCTTGCCGGTACGGAGAAATGCGCGGCCGCGAGATCGAGCACTGCGAGGCGCGCTTCGGCCGCAGCTTGGCGCACCGGGATCGCTCCGGTGCTAAGCGACGCGCTGCCGGCGGTGTAACCTTGATCCGGCGAGGCGCTCGTATCGGCGCCCGGCACGGTGACGCTCGCGAACGGCACATCGAGCTCGTCGGCCACGATCTGCGCGACCGCGGTCACGATCCCGGTGCCCAGTTCGACCTTACCGAAGTGCACGGTCACGAGGCCTGCGCGGTCGATGGCGAGCCAAGCGTCGACGCTGTCCGGCTGTCCCGACCCGACGACTTGTGCCAGCGCCGCGCGCGGAAGCGTGAAGGCCACGATGATGCCGCCGCTGCGTGCTAGGAAGCTGCGCCGGGCGAGCATCAGACGCGCTCTCCGGACGCGCGCTTCACCGCGCGCACGATACGCAGGTGGCTGCCGCAGCGACAGAGGTTCCCATCGAGCGCTTGGTAGATTTGCGCGTCGGTCGGCTTGGGACGCTGCTCGAGAAGCGCGGCGGCAGCCACGACCATGCCGGAGGTGCAGTAACCGCACTGAGCCGCTTGCTCGGCGATGAACGCGCGTTGCACCGGATGTGGATGGGCGGGGGTCCCGAGGCCTTCAACCGTTGTCACCGGGGAGTCGACGGCTCCGACCGGCAGGACGCAGGAGCGCGTCGCGCGGCCACGGAGCATGACCGTGCACGCGCCGCACTGTGACAGGCCGCACCCAAACTTGGGACCATCCATACCGAGTTCGTCGCGCAGCACGTACAGTAAGGGTGTTTCGGCGGTTGCGCGGATTTCGTGCGCGCGCCCGTTCACGGTGATCTTCATGGTCGAGACATGCTCCGAGCGGCGAAGAAAAGCTTCAGGCCGCCGCTCTGCTTCCCGGCGCCGCTCAAAGCTCCCGCGGGACGCTGCAACGCCGCGAGCGCTAAAGGGGTCGAAAGACCGGGGGAAAACTCCCTCCGGTCCGCTTCGGCGGACGCCGTGGCTCGGTAGCTCAGCGGTAGAGCGGGGGACTCATAAGCCCTAGGTCGTAGGTTCAAATCCTACCCGAGTCAATTTTCTCGAGGTACCTTTATGTCGACGATCCCCTGCGATTTCTGCCCGCACCCGGTCGACCGGGCGCAGATGGAAGAAATCGAAATCTCGCACTACGTTCCGGATAGTTCAGGGGACGATTTAGCGTACGCGCGGACGTATTTTTTCGGCCATCCGGATTGCGTGCGCAAGTTCTACCGTGGACTCGTGGACCACAAGCTGGACCTCTTCAAACACATCCCGACGTCCGCACCCGCCCCCGGCACCGAGGACAAGGGCAGCGCGTAGGCGCAAGTAAAATGTGCGGCTCGGTCCCCGGGAAATACTCCGCGGCGGAAAAACGTGAGGGACCGAACGCCAAGAATTCGCTTGAAGCGAATTCTGCTCCCGTGGCACAATTGGATAGCGCGTCGCCCTCCGAAGGCGAAGGTTGCCCGTTCGAGCCGGGCCGGGAGCACCATTTCTCCGCCGACGACGAGTCGGGTATTCGCACGGCCATGTTTCTGGCCGAGCGCGCCGCCGCAGCGGGCGACGTTCCGGTCGGCGCATTGTTGCACGTTGACGGTTGGATGTTCGAAGCCTGGAACGAGAAAGAAGCACGGCCCGACCCAACGGCGCATGCGGAGATGCTCGCGCTCGCGCAAGCGGCTCGCGTGCTGGGGCGCTGGCGCATCGGGGGCACGCTCTACGTCACGAAAGAACCGTGCGCGATGTGCGCCGGCGCGATCGCAGCGGCGCGGATCGAGCGCCTGGTGTTCGGCTGCTCCGACCCGAAGGGCGGCGCGGCCGGCGGCGTCGTCGATTTGCTCGCATCCCCGGTGCACAACCACCGGGTGGCTGTTAGGGGTGGCGTATTAGCCGCAGAAACCGGTGCGCAACTGCGCGCGTTTTTCGCGCTCCGGCGCGGCAGAGGAAACGAGGATTAGGAAAGGGGGAGATTCGAACTCCCGGTTCCCGCAAAGGAACTCCTGATTTCGAGTCAGGTGCAATCGACCACTCTGCCACCTTTCCAAATGGTCGATTCCCATGATTCGCAGGCCCCACCGCCGGGCCTTTTTTATTTCAAGCGCGGGTCCGCGGGTGTGGCCGGAAACGCGAACGCGCTGTAGGTTGCTTCGGTTGTGAAGGTCGTTTGTCCGATATGGAGGGGTGCGAAGATCGTGCGGGTGTAGCGCACGTGGTCGATGAGCCAGTGATTCTCGACCACCGTGTAATCTAGCGTGAAATCGGTCGCCGGCCCGGAATAGACGATCCGCGTCGGCAGATCCGTCGCCGTATCGACGTAGACGTCCTGAATGTAGAAGCTCGAGTCGTTGTCGCGGGTGAGCGCGGGCAGCGCGTGCATTACGATGTGGGCTATGCGATCGGTGGAATCGGGCGCGTACTGGGCGTAATAGTTGCGCAGGGTCATCACGACGACCACGTCTGGCCCCGAGGGCACCGGATCGCTGAAACGGAGCGGCTGCGGCGCGAGGCCCGGGGCGGGCGGGAGCACGGTCACGGCGGTGAGCGGGTTATGTTGGCGGATCGGATCGCCGAGGCGGAAGTCGATCCGAAAGTAGCTGAGCGCGTCGAATGACGGCGGGACGGGAAAGGCGTGCCCGAGCTGGTTCGCTCCGCGCGGCAAATCCTGAAGAACGGCGAGATCGTCGCGCGTTCGCGCTTCGACCGCACGCTCGATCCGGCGCGATTGCTTGAGCGCCGGCACTTCGACATCGACGTCGACGTGGTAAGCGATGTACGGCGGTCGCTGCTGCCACGCGGCGAAGGCCGCGTTCGCGACCGTCCGGAACTCGGCGTCAGCCGTCAGCACGGGAGGGCGAGGCGAGTCGCAGAAGGGGTCGTGGTCATGAGCGTCTGCTTCGTCACCGGTCCGCGGGGTCTTTGAGATTACCCACGCCGTGCGAGAATTTTCATCCTTCGTGGTCGGCGATGCGGTGACGTTTTCCAAGAGCATCACCGAAGCCGACATCGTGCTCTTTGCCGGCGTGAGCGGCGACACGTATCCGTTGCACGTCGATGCGGAGTACGCCAAGACCACCCGCTTCGGGCAGCGCGTCGCGCACGGGATGCTCTCGGCGAGCCTGCTCTCGACGGTCAACGGTTTGCTGCTCGGCGTACCGGGCGGGATCTACGTCGAGCAGACGCTCCACTTCCGGCGCCCGGTCTTCATCGGCGACACGCTCACGGCGCGTTCGGAAGTCGTCGAGATCGACGTCCCCAAGCGCCGCTTGCACTGCGCGACGCAGATCGTGAACCAGCACGGCAAGTCCGTTGTCGACGGTACGGCCGTATTGCAGAAGGACTAGTTTAGGGCGGCGATCGGAGCGCTTGTGCCGTCCGACAGCGTGAGCTGTTCCTGCATCGCATCGTACTCGTATAGCTCTGCATAGCGGCCCCACTCAACGGCCGTTTCAAATTGGCGGCGCGCCTCGTCGTCGGGATAATGCTCTTCGAGTAAGTCGAGGAAGAAGCCGGCGCCCATCCTCCCGTTGGATTTTTCGCGCAGGGTGTTCGCGATCGCTGCGACGATCGGGACGTGTGCGAGCGCCTCGCGACGGAAGATCTCCTTGCTCTCGAGGATGTCGGCCAGCGCGAACTCGCGTCCGAGTTCCGTCAAGTGCAGTGCGCCCTCGGAGACCGTCGCGAATTCGAGCAGGGCGGCGGCCTCAAGGATGGGCAGCAGGTCGTCGATCGGAAGCCTCAGCCGTTCGGCGATGTTCGCGATCTCGTGCCCCGACTGCGGATGCTCGATGACGAGCTCGAGGAGCCCGCTGACCGTTCCGACGCGCACGTGCGGTAACGGATGCGCGTACGGCGATAGGGGCCGCGGCACCGGCGTTAGGCGCAACTCCTCGGGCGCCGTCACCGGCGTCGCCGGCGCCGGCGCCATTTCCATCGTCGGCTTCGTCATGACGAGGTAGAGGTGTTCCACGAGTTCCTTGAAGCGGGCGTCGTTGCGATCGTGCGGGCGCGGTAGATCGATCTTGACCTCGCCGCGGACGCGTCCCGGATTTATGCCGAGCACGACGACGCGGTCAGCGAGGAAGACGGCCTCCTCGATGTTGTGCGTGACGAGCAGGATGCTCTCGGCCGGGAAGGTCCCCGCGTTCCAAAGATCGTCGAGTTCGCCGCGCAAATTTTCGGCCGTGAGGACGTCCAGCGCGCTGAACGGTTCGTCGAGAAAAAGCACCTTCGGCGCAACGACCAGGGCACGCGCGAAGCCGACGCGCTGCTTCATGCCGCCGGAGAGCTCTTTGGGGTAAGCGCTCTCGAAACCGTCGAGCCCGACCAAATCGATCACTTTGAGCGCCCGCTTCGTGCGCTCGACGCGACCGATCCCCCGCGCCTCGAGGCCCAGTTCGACGTTTTCCAAGACCGTGAGCCACGGCAGGAGCGCGAACGATTGGAACACCATCGCGACATCGGGATTCGGGCCGGTCAAGACCTTTCCGTCGCTGAGAACGGTCCCGCTCGTCGGCGGGATCAAGCCGGCCATGATGCGCAGCAGCGTGCTCTTGCCGCTGCCGCTGCGTCCGAGCAGGGCAACGACCTCACCGTCCTCGACCGACACGTCGATATGATCGAGGACGGTGAACTCGCGCCTACCGTCCGGATGCGGGAAGGTCTTGCAACAATCGGTGACGGCCACCAATCCGGTTGCGCTCATGACCGTGCTCATAAATGATACTTTGCCTCCGCGAGCGCATAGAGCCGGCGCCAGAAGAGCCGATTGACGACCACGACGTAGACGCTCATCATCGACACGCCGAGCGTTATGCGAGGCCAATCGCCCTTTCCCGTTGCTTCGGCGATGTAGGACCCGAGGCCCACAGCGGTTAGCGTCGTCGGTCCCCAGGTGACGATCTCCGAGACGATGCTCGCGTTCCAGGCGCCGCCACTCGCGGTGATGCCGCCCGTCACCCATGACGAGAAGGCCGCGGGGATGATCAAGCGCCGCCAGCGCAGGCGGCCAGTGGCGCCGATGTCGGCGGTCATCTCGCGCAGATCGGTGGGGATGCTCGCGCCGCCGGCAATCGCGTTGAAGAGGATGTACCACTGCGAGCCCAATGCCATCAGGAGGATGCTCCCGAAGTTGATCGGGATGTGGAAGCTGATGAAGGCCAACGTTGCGAACGGGAAGATGAAGTTGGCCGGGAACGACGCGCAAAACATCGCGACCGGTTGCAACACTCGCGTCAAGTGGGGGTTGAGTCCGATCACCAGGCCAATCGGCGTCCACACGACCGTCGCAAAGATCAGCAAGACGACGACGCGCGCGTAAGTCGCTAACCCAAGCACGGCAACCCGCCCGATTTCGGCAAAGCCGACCGTCGTCAGGATGAAAATTATGCCGACTGCGATCAGCGCGGCGACGAAGGCGATCAGGAAGCCGGTGAACGCGCGATCCGCGATGCGTCCGAACCGGGGATCGGCGACGTGGGGTGCGCGCGGCATCGTCAACGCGGACAGCGCGGTTCCGGCCATGTCGCCGATCGGGTTCCAGGCGCGGCGAATCAGGCTCGTGACATGCGCGGAACGGAGGAGATCGTAGACCCACGATTGCGGTCCCTCGACCGCGGCGCTCTGCTCGAGGCGAAATTTATCGGCCCACGCGACGACGGGCCGCCAAAAAAGCTGGTCGATCAACAAGATCGTGATCGCCATGGTCAAGACGGCCCACCCGAGCGCCGGCATGTTCTGTGCCGTCACCGCCGCGGCGACGTACGATCCGATGCCGGGCAGCGTGTACGACTGGTTGAGGACGCTGATCGCCTCGCTCGCGGCGAGAAAGAACCAGCCCCCGCCGAAACTCATCATCGCGTTCCAAACCAATCCGATCATGGCGGCCGGAACTTCGAGCCGCACGAATCGCTGCCACAGCGGAAGACGGTACGCGACCGTGGCCTCACTCAGATCCTGCGGCAACGTCCGCAACGATTGGTAAAACGAGAACGCCATGTTCCAAGCTTGACTGGTAAAAATGGCGAAGATCGCGGCGCATTCGAGACCCAGCAGGCTGCCCGGAAAGAGCGCGATGAAACCGGTGACGGTGATCGAGAGAAACCCCAGCACCGGGACGGATTGCAGAATATCGAGCAGCGGAATGAGAACGCGCTCCGCGTACCGGTTCCGGGCGGCCGCATAGCCGTACGCGAACGTGAAAGCGAACGAGGCGATGAGCGCGATGAACATGCGCAGCGTCGAGCGGCCGGCGTAGTATGGGAGGTTGCGCGGGTCCAGATCGACGGTCGGGAGGTGCTGCGGGGGGACGAAGGAGACCAGCGCTCCTCTTCCGATCCGCGCGATCAGCGCGATCAGGAAAAGCGTGCCCAGAATGACCGCGACATCGGCCAAGCCGAAGGGCAGCTTTCGTAACGCGGCGCGCGAGGGAAGCAAGGACTGCATGCGTCGGTCGGAACTTGCACCGCGCCGATCCGTTCCCATGCCTGCACGCTTCAGGGTGATCTTAAGCGCGGCGCTTGACAGCGTGGCGTACAATCGTTTTGGATTCCTCGTTAGGTGAGGCGTCCACACGAAGACACGCCGCTACCCGGAAAGGTCGAGAGACCCCAATGGGTTACC